>FSSH01000305.1_pt1 | contig 232485 bp, 234 predicted proteins | sample 1166101 | NCBI WGS metagenome assembly FSSH01 (sample SAMEA32972668, study PRJEB13176) | freshwater metagenome | biome: Drinking water system; feature: Biomass in drinking water that filtered by 0.45 um membrane; material: drinking water | place: USA | collected 2012-12-20 | depth 0 m
CAGCGGGCCTTAGAGCTTTTTTTCGATCAGGTCCTTCAACGCCGCATTCTCCAGCGACAGGTCGGCATACATCCGCTTGAGTCGGCCGTTCTCGTGCTCCAATTCCTTCAGCCGCTTCACATCCGACGCCTCCAGCCCGCCGTATTTGGCTTTCCACTTGTAGTACGTCGCGGAACTGATCCCGTACTTCCGCCAAATCTCATTGACCGGGCGGCCGGCATCGGCCTCTTTCAGAATCGACACGATCTGCGTTTCGGTGAACTTCGACTGGCGCATGGGAACCTCCTGGCTAGGATGACTATTGTGCCAGAAAGTTCTCCTGATGACTGTCTCGATCTAGGGGGAGCTTACGGTCGCTTAGTGATTTTGTCCTGTTCGTCTTACGGCCTAGCTTTTTTGTCTGGTGACCACTTGGGGGCACTGGTAAAGTCAGGGTACCGCTGATCACATCATCAGAATTTCTGGATCCTTATCTCCGGATGTAACATGATGTCTTAGAACATACTTTTGAATATTCGGGATTGAATCACGTACGATTACTTCCAGTATCTTATCATTGTGCCCTCTAAGTTTTTGCCATTCTCTATATGGTAAATCACCTAAAGGAGTAAAGGTTTGCAGGCCGCGCCGTGCAGCTTTTCGTATTGTTGAGCCAGAGTTTATTGGACTAATTTCCATGTTGTTTAAATAATCCCTTGCCAATTTCTGTGTATCAACAACTAAAACCAAACGCTTCCTACCTCGATTGATCCGTGCTTGCAGTAAACGCTGTGTGGCCTGCCCATTACTCCAAAAGAAGATCCGACTATTTAACATCATGAGCCAATCTTCTGGGGTAAGATTGTCATCTAAAATTTGTGATAAGGCCTTCTCGCTCAGTGGCTTATTGTCATTGATTATAATAGTACCCTTGGTGGGATGACATAATGGGACAGGGAATGGCCTACGTTGTTTTAGTAGCCGTTCACGCTCCTCTTTTTGATCGATGCCGAGTAGGTCAAGAATATTAGCCGTTGAAAGAAGGCCATACTTTTTCATCATCGGCCAGGCATCCGGTGCACTAACGTGAAATAATTCCGGGTGTAATCTGCATAGTTCTTCTGGCGTCATTTAATCTTGTGACTCCGAAATAATAGAATCTGAAAACTATGAATTAGTGTTAGCGAGAATGTTCGTGCGAAAACGGGTGTTTCCCACTGTCAGACTACTTAGCCAACTGATCCTTCGTGCAACGACGGGAACCTAATTGGATCTACTGCGCTCTTAGGTTCGGAGTGAGGCAAGTTGTGCCTCTAATTCGGCGATACGAGTTCTTAACGGCGCAATTGCCTCCTCGACCTCATCGAGAGAATAGCGTGGAGTAATATGTTTTGAACAGTTCCAGTCAAATGACAGCACCTCAATAAGGATAATCCTTTCCACTTTGACCTGTATGTCTCTCTGTGCAAGTTGTTCCGCCAACGCTGGATGCTCCCGAATATCTTCCACTCGCACACGACCGAGAATCTTCAACCGTGACCGATTCTTGTAGTCCATGAGAAAGAGCGCCACTCGGCCGTTCGCGTTAAAATTACCCGTACTCAGCAATTGACGGTTTCCCCGGTAGTCAACGAACGCGAGGGTGAAGGGATCAAGCACTTTCAAAAAACCTTTCGGTCCGCCCCGATGTTGGATATAGGGCCAGCCGGTTTCACCGACTGAGCCTAGATAGAAACTGTCACGATCGGCAATAAAGCGAACCTCTGCTTCGCCGAGCGGATCGTGGTCAGGAGCGTCGGCGATCATTAACGCACGTCTGTAGTACCGTCGCTGTGCTGCACGGACCGACTCAGTCATCATCATCTGAAGATATTTCCCTGTCATAGTCTTACCCTCCCTCAGGGTGATGGGGGGACGGCCTGAAATGGTATTCCCATCATCCGGTTGACCCGTCAGAACATAATGAAGCCCAATCCGTTATCCAGGACGCGTCAAAGATTCAAGAACCTTGACGTTCCAGGCAACGTGTCATTATTCAGACTTGCCACTCCACATGTCGGCAGGTTTCTCATCGCTCCAAACACCTCGGCACATCCGTATGACGTGCCATGGGGCAACTCATATGCTCTATTACTCCGTACGCGATGTGGGTGCATTGGCTTGGCGATATCCAGTGGCCAGTCTAGGCAGATACAGTCTTGAAAATAGCGTACCGACTCCTTGGGTGCGGTATTCGGTCGGGCAGACTGGCGACCGCATACTGCGGAGTGTGTATGAGAGACGATTGAGGAATGTTGTCGACTCCTTCTCAACGAGTGTTGTGACTGGAGCTGGATTACCCGCGCACCCACTGCTCCAGTATGATGTAACATGTGGAGCTTAACCCGAGAAGTTGTGGCACTGATTGTCTTACTCGTGGTGGCGTATCCTCTCTCCTCGACTGTAACCGAGGTGTTGGTTAGCCTATCAATGAAAAGGTCATGCCACCTTTAGCCTATTCCTTCGTGGCAAAGACTTACCCTCCGCTTTGTTGGTATCTCATGCTCGATTAAATACTGCTTCTGCCCAACGCCACCGCCGTATCCAGTTAAGCGGCCACCGACACCTATCACCCTATGGCAGGGAATAATGAGGGACATAGGATTTCTCCGCGAGGCGCCTCCAACAGCTCTGGATCCCTTGGGCTTCCCGATAAGCGTTGCGAGTTCGGAATAGGAGATCGTTCGTCCGATTTTTATGTGGCGCAACTCCTTCCACACCCGTAGTTCAAACGGCGTTCCCCTCAGATCGACCATTAATTCAAACAGTTCGTTGAACCGGCCGTTGAAATAGAATTGCAACCACCGTTTGGCATCGTCGATAACGGAATGGCTCCGCCATTCGATTCTTTCAGTCGAAAACCACCGACTGAGCCGTGCCATTAACAATTGTTGTCGAGATGGCGTCACAAACTCCAATGCACAGAGCCCACGTGCAGACGCAATAGCCTGCATGTTCCCAATGGGAGTTTCAATGATCTCTGCACTCAGAAGATTCATGTGTGTCCCTCCTATACGTGTTGTGTCGTTTGGGAGCATCGGACGAAAGCGAATGCCACAAGGCCATGGTCGCGTAGGCCCGCCAGGGTCGCCACGATTCCGCCATGGCGAGAATCTTCTTAGGCCTGCGTTCCCCTAATGCGTGTTTCACGCCCAAGTCGGTGTGGGGAAAAGCGTCCGGCCAGGACAGGGCTCGCATGGCGATGTACTGTGCCGTCCACTCGCCGATTCCAGGCAACTCTCGTAATTTCGCAATGGTTTGGGAAATCGGTGCTTCTGGACTCAGTACAATAGTCTGATTGGCGACGGCCTGTGCAAGCGCAATGATAGAGGCGGCTCTTTTTGCTGTTATGCCTGTAGCCGTTAAATCGCTGCAGATGCAGTGAGCCAGTATTTGGGCATTAGGGAATGTTTTAACCACCATTGTGTCAGGTGTGTTTACTGTGTCTCCGAATCGCTGGGCGATGCGCCCAACAAGAGTCCGTGCAGCCTTGATGGACACTTGTTGCCCGACGATCGCACGTACTCCCACCTCAAATCCGTCTACGGCACCAGGAACCCGTAAGCCAACAATGGGCAGTAAAGCCTGTATCGCTGGAGCAACATCCTGAGGATTGTGAAACACATCAAATAATCGCCCCACGCGTTCGAGCACCTGTGGGATCACATCAGACAACGATGATGATATTGTGACTCTCAAGGCTGGCGTATGGGGACTCAGAGATACATCGACCCATCCGACATATGCCTTCCCCATCGATTCAAGTGTGAGACTGCGGAGGTAGTGTCCTTTGTTGAGATGCTCGACTTGCGCAATGAGTCGGTCTGCAAGAAACGCAAGCAGTGCATCCCAGGCATACGGAGGATGAAATCCGAGCTCACACTGCACCACATCATCACAACGAGGGTACGGTTCATGGACGCTAGAGAGTTTTGGATGGGGATATCTTTCTTTGGAAGCAGACAAAGTGACTCTTCTAACTCCCATAAAAAGCGAGCTCGCGCTTGTGTTTCCGTAGCGTCAGACCGAAATTCGAGCGTATAGATCTCTGTGCTCTCTCCGATGGTGTTCGCAGAAGCCGATGCTGTCCTGGGCTATGACAGTGCACACACGTGCCTTGGATTTGTTGTGGTATCGCTCCCGGCTCTGCGTTGACTAAAAGATGTCCATTAAACCTGGTGAGACATAATGATCCACCAGGTTGGCTAGTCCATGCACCGAAGGAAGACTCCATCCCATGCGTCCACCGATCTTGAGGCTGGCACAGTGAAATCGTGCACCAAGCCAATTCATGATCTTTGTCTCCGGCGAATGTTCCCAGACCAGCCCCGTCTCGTTGTCCCTTACGGCGGAACCGCCAAAATCCGTCAAAACCGTAAAGCGCGAGGCGTCTGATAACTGTTTGTCCCAGCTTTGCGATGGGTTTTCGTGGGCTACCGATGAATATGGGCAGTCGCATAAAGGACATACTGCCTACCGCCGAAGGCCGATGTGGCGATCCGCAAAGATATATTGCTGGTCCGATGCATGATGCTCATGGCATGACGAACATTTGGCCCGATCTGCTAGAGCAGCGCGATCGAGATAAGGCTCTCGCTGATGACCAAAGGCAAAGTAGCCCAAGTGTCCGGTCTGTGCTGGAAATATTTTGCTGTCCTTCACAAGAGCGGCTAACCCAGCAAAATAGATTTCGTGGACGAGACCATCTTCATCGGGTTCGCCTAACGCCACGAATTCTTTCACAATCATGGTTCCCTCAGGCCACAGACCAGTTTTCATATAGGCTTCATAAGCCCATGGCTTCACGTATGTATTTATGATTTCATTCGTTGGTATTGGCTTGTTTTCGATAATATTGACGGAACCTTTTGGTAGAATCGTCGATCCAACATGCGTCCATCCACGGTAGCCGGCTGGCCGATCAAGCGAACCATCCTTATTGAAAGCAACCTTTTCTTCGGCTGCGATGCCTGTTCCTACCATGAACGCCGATACGATAAGAGTCCCCATGAGTAGAACCATTTTGCCGATCGTTTCCATCGCATTCTCCTTTGTGTTTGAAAGTCGGCTCGTGGTCTCAAATAATGACTAGAGTACTATTCTCAACACCACTCGATATTCAGGTGGATCACATAATCATTCCTCTGCGTGATTATGTGGACATCACGCATGTACATCATCATGATTGGTCATACGTGGCGATGCCCTGCGGTCGGGACCGATAGTGCACCCCGTCCTGGCCAAGATGCCGTGAATGGGCAATGGACGGAATCCCCTGGTCATCAAGCCGCAGGCTGTGTAAAATATTGCCTTCTTCACTCTTGTTCTCATCGGTTTGATTGATCCGTTGGCAAATCACGTAGAGAAACGTCTCGTCCGGAGACAGCGCGCATTGAAACGCGGTACTTCCTGGCTGACTGAACATTCGGTTGTTAATGAACCACTCCCCTGGGTGTGGGAGCTGCAAGCGGCTGATTTCGATGGGTTTCACGGCCCGCTCTCCGGAAATATCGTATGAACTCACGGTTGCTGCTTTCTCGTCTTTGTCGGTACGAGGCAAGTTATTGATCGTATAGAGGCGGGTGCCTCCTTTGTTGGGCAACACCCAGCAAATATCCTGACCACCATTGGGGACGGAGCCAAGAAATGTCATCGCCCCTTCCTTATTGAAACGATAGACACCCAATTCATTGCGGGTGACAAAACCAACGTAAAGTAGTGGTTCCGTAGGATGTGCCCAGATGCCTAAAGGCATCGACGGAACGCCGTCCATGCCCTTATACTTATAGCCGGCATTCGTCTCAGGTAACTGCATACGATCTCGCTCAGTGAGCCGGCCATCTCGTCCCACCTGAAAGACATGGAGTTGCCCCTGCACGCTCGGCTTGGTGCCAGCCAGAAACGATCTCGTCCCTTCACCGTCGAAATCCACATCGACCTGAAAGTCATTGCCGAATGCAACTTGGAGGTTGGACTGTGGAACGTAGACTTGGGTCGGCTTTTGCGAGTTTTCGACATCGATTTTGGATACAAATCGTAGTGCACCGTTGTTTTCTACGGCGAACGAGACATAGCTCGCCTTCGCTGCGCCACGCAACGCCTCAATCTGATGATAATCCTCATTTCGATTTGACACGAGCAGTGTCATGCCACTGAGCGAGAGACTATTGGGGGCGACACCGTGCGATAGAAACGGCGACCCCTTCACATGCCGTAACGACCCATCAGGCTGAATATCGAAGACGGCAATGGTATTGCTGTGTGTGTTGACCGTAAAGAGACGCTTCCCGTCCTGGCTGACAATCAACGGGGTGTCGTTGTCATGTGGGCCGAGCTTGCCATGGGTGTCATTGTTGATGCCCGTGCCCCCTGTATAAAATGGATTGCCAGGCAAGGGCGTGAGCGTCCCATCGTCGTTTCGTGTATAGCCTAGCACTGCATTCTGGCCTTCACGAATGTCGTTGGTCTGGATGTACAAATAACGATCTTGGACTTTCATGGTCGTTGCGCCTCCTATTTTGTACGAAGTAGGTGCCTTTTGAGCACTAAACACATATCAACACTAAAGACGTTTCACTGAAATAGCTGTAATAACAGGAGCACGTGCTGAAGACCGTTCTGATACCGCCCCATACACGTCTCAGTTAATTCGGAAGCACACTTCCAGCGCGTCTCAGCAACATGCTATTTCGAATCTTCTGTACGCACGATGGGAGGTGGAATCCTTCTCCCCGACGCAGCCGATTGTCAGGCCGACTCTGTGGTAACCGAGGAGAGATAGTCCGCGGACGCAATAAGACCTTCCGCGTCGAGCGTAAATCCTCCGTAGATAGGTTCCCCAGATGGATTGATGACGATGAACCATGGAGTCCCACGTGTGTGGTAATCAGACATGATCGTAGGATATCCGCGTTCCGGCGCGTCGTATCCGAACGGCACTTGAAGATCGTAGAGTAGCTGAGCGTCCCGCATCCGTTCGAATGTATTCACCTCTTTGCCTTCAAAGACGGTCTGTACGACGGCAAAGCCAAATCCCTTTGGAGAGAGGGCCTTCACCAGCCTTTTCATTGTCGGAAAACCAGTGGAATGGCATCCAGGACACCAATGTTGGAAACAAAAGATGATTCTATATCCTGTGCCAAGATCGGCTAGCTTCAGCGGAGCACACGGTCGGCCATAACCGTTCAGCCATCGGCTGACGCGTAGTTCCGGAGCCTTGAGAAGCGACGACGCCTGTTGATTCATATCTATCCTCTTGGGCAGATGTATCCGTTCCTAGTGACTCACACATTCACGCCGGCTTCGGGAGTTTCCAGTTAGGTCTCACGAAATGGCAGGTGTACCCCTGAGGGTTATGCTTGAGATAGTCCTGGTGTTCGGGCTCCGCTATCCAAAATGGTCCTGCAGGGTGGACTTCCGTGACTACCTTTCCTGGCCAAATTCCCGAGGCATCAATCTCTCCGATTATCCGTTCCGCCGTCAGGCGTTGCGCATCGGACGTGTAATAAATCCCAGAACGATAGGACGTTCCTCGATCGTTGCCCTGACGATTGATGGTGGTGGGGTCATGGATCTGAAAAAATACTTCCAATAAGCCTCGAAACGGCAGCTGATCCGGGTCGAAAACCACTTCGATTGCTTCGGCATGGGTTCCATGATTGCGATAAGTCGCATTCGATACGTCGCCGCCGCTGTAGCCCACTCGCGTGGAGAGCACCCCGGGCAGTTTACGAATCAGATCCTGCATCCCCCAAAAACATCCACCCGCTAAAATCACTGTCTCTGCTCGGCTCATGGCGGTCTCCATTCAAGAACATGGTTTAGCCTAGTTTAGTGGTTCGTAGTTGACGGGGTTTCTTCAGACCTCTCATGAACTTCATAATCATAACGTCCACATTCTTATTACCGGCGACCGCGTATTTTTATCTTGAGGACTGTCCTTTTCTGGACACCCACAAGACGCGTTCTATCCCAGGATCTCCCAAGAGTCTTTAGCGACCACATTTAGGGCAGATGTAGTCAGGTACCACAGAATGTCTGGTAACAGGCCGTAACCCCAACAGGCGCCGGTTCGGCATAAGAGGCATGATCGGCGTGTTCCTCAAACGGATGCACTACAACCTCCAGCAGTCGTTCAAAGGGTTGGAGGTTGGCATGAACTGCCGCCGCCGTGAGGGCCTCTTCCACCTGGTGATTCCGTGGAATGTACAGGGGATTCACGCGCCGCATTCTTTCAGCTTGAGTCACGGCTCGTGCCGGATCACGTCTGCTTCGTTCGCGCCAACGCTTCAACCAGCGAGATAATTTCGTCGTCGTGACAAACAACGACGCTAGCCTTTGTTCCTTCCCCTCCGCGGCGTCGGCGAGCCTTCGCCAGGCCAGAGTATGATCGACTGCGGATTCCTCCAGTAGTGTGATCCAATCTCGAACGAGAATACCGTCGTCAGGTTCGTCCGTGATGAGCCCCAACTTATCCCGCGCGATACTCAACCAATGAATCTCGTAACGCGCAGGGAAGGCCTCAATGATATCGACCGCCCTTGATAAGGAGCGACCAGGATCCTGCTCGGCTATCAACGGCAACACCGTTTCAGCCAATCGCATAAGGTTCCATTGTGCAATACGAGGCTGATTTCCATAGGCATAGCGCCCCTGATGATCGATCGAACTGAAGACGGCCTGTGGGTCATGGGTCTCCATAAATGCGCATGGTCCATAATCGATGGTCTCTCCTGAAATGGTCACGTTATCGGTATTCATCACGCCATGCACAAACCCGACATGCATCCATTGGGCGATCAATTGTGCGTGACGATCTGCAATGGCACGCAGCCATTCGACATACCGATCCGGATGATCGAACAGTTCAGAATCATGTCGTTGGATTGCGTAGTCTGCGAGCTTTTGCACCCGATCAAACTCTCCACGGGCCGCAAAAAACTCGAAGGTACCGATCCGCAAATGGCTCGCTGCTACACGCGTCAAAACAGCGCCAGGCAACGGCGTGTCCCGATAGACGGTTTTCCCGGTGCTGACTGCTGCCAAGGCGCGCGTGGTGGGGATCCCTAGAGCATGCATGGCTTCCCCAATCAGATACTCCCGAAGGACCGGACCAAGTGCCGCCTGTCCGTCTCCTCCCCGTGAAAAAGGCGTTGGTCCTGAACCCTTCAGGGCAATATCATATCGGCGCGCTAGGCGGTCCACGATCTCGCCGAGGAGGAGCGCACGACCGTCTCCCAGCGTCGGAGAGAATACCCCGAACTGGTGCCCGGCATATGCCTGAGCCAACGGGAAACATCCGGGCAATTGTTCATTCCCAGAGAAAATGGCAGCCCAACGTGACGAATCTACATTGTCGACGACAAAACCTAATTGACAAGCCAGCGGGTAGTTCAGCTGAAGCAGGGCAGGTTTCACAACAGGGACCGGACGCCAAGGAACATAGCACCCTAGAAGCTCTTCAGCGTAGGTGTTTTCAAGCAGAACCATCTCTTCCTCTCGTGATACCGTGCTATTACGATCCATGGCTATCGTATTAGGGCCTCAGTGTGGTTCTCATATCGGACCAAATAGGGATATCTATGACCACTCGAGGTTTTCAGACAACCACTTCTCCTTATACCCTTGATCTGTCCATATGGATCTGAGCTGACAATCCGAGCAGATCGACCTCAGTCACTTCTTCTGGAGAACGGGATAACCAAATGCATAGATCCATTTGTCTGCATCAGGTGCATTCGACCGCGCAAGCTCCCTCGCTGGCACATGGCAAGGGATGCAATCAGTCTTGTAATTTTTAGACACTGTATGATTCGGATCCTCCGCATTGAAAAGTGACCAGGCCCAACCATCTCCCCACAGACTCGATTCCCTGTAACGCCCTTTGGTATCGCGCACTAACACGAACCACCCTTTAATAGTGGTGGCGTGACCGACCGCCGGTCCCGTTGTCATCGCCATAGTCTTCGCAGTTAGTAATTCTTTTACCAACACAGCCCCATCGGGAAACCGTCCCGTCTTTTTGTAGTAGGCGATGGTCTCAGGCTGAGTGTATACCGTATGGTATTCGTGGAGGCCTGGCCCCATCTTCTCAAGACTTTCACCAGTGTTCGCGTGAGCCCACGTTCCCAACGTCGGCCATTCTGTATAGTTTTCCGGAACGTGAAGTGCTCCCGTTGCAACATCGACAGCTGGAGAAAAGGGCTGTTCCCCCTCAGCGAGCGAGGAACTGCTCTGGGCAATTGATATGAGCACGAAATAAAGTACGACAATGAAGTATCCAGCCTTGTTCATGTGCACCCCTCCTAGGTTAAGCTCAGATCTGAATCAGATCTGATATGACTCAGTTGCCTCGATCAAGCCCACTGGCACTGATATTTGATTACCACGCCGCTGCGTACACTTCTGAGCAATTTGCTCCGTATAGGAAAACGACAAATTCCATGATTCATTCGAATGAGTGACATAGTGTGAGAAAATATCGCAAGGCATGTGCACACGTCTGTCAGATATATGACGTATGTAAATAATAAATTAGAAGATACCTACGGTGATAATGGAGCGTATCCACGCATCGGGGGAAAGGACGGTAAGGTAGATAGCTTTAAAAGCGAAATGCAATCGCGTCAGGTTCTTTCTTAGGGAAAGTCTGATTAATATATTCTCCTCGACGGGAACACGTAGGAGTTCCCTGATTTTCAATATTTACTTATATCAGAACCGGAATAAATCAGACTTTCCTTAGTTCTCGTCAATACCCAGCCCTCGAGCGCTTTTGCGACTTGTGCCCATAGCCGTGAGTATGGCCCCTGCGAAAACAACGGGAATTAGCCTGGTCAGATATTGCGAGGAGGAATCGGGTGTGAGAGCGGAACGCTTGCAGCCTGTGCATTCGCTATGATCCAGGAACCCGAGAAGCTAACATTCCTATCTCTGGCGGAGGATTGCCAAGGTAACATTTGGGATATAATCCGGCAGCTAGTGCCTTGCGCAGGAACGCATTGGATGGATCTTTCCGTTCTTCGGCTGGTCAATAGGCTAAACGGTGTTTTAGCCGTTCAAGATTTCTTACGCATATGAACGCTCTCGTGGATGAGATAAGTTGTTCTTGGTGAAAAATGCTTAAGATGGCGCTCACAGTTGGACGGGCTGCTCCGATGATTTCCGCCAGCTCTTCGTGCGTTACCCGAATATCAACGGCATAACCCGGGCCATGGGGACAGGGTCTCCCTCCGAAGCACAAGAGGTCATAAAGGACCAGAGCGATACGTTTGTCTAGCGGATTGGTTTGCTGCCACTGCAGTCTGCGAGACAGCATCTGTAACTGTGCTCCAAGCAGTTCCACCAGAAGGCGCTGCGCGGCCGTGTTGTCTCTCAGCGCTTCTTCCATAGACACAAAATCAAACTCAAGGACGCAGGTTGGTCCGTTGGCCAGTGCGTCCTCATCGGTTCTAAAGAGACTCGGAACAAACGGTAACTGGCCAAACATCCCTCCTTTTCCAAGAATCATTCTTGTTACCCGTTTCCCATCTAATTGAATGGACGTGAGTCGCACAAAGCCCTTATCGACGATATAGAATTTCATGTTGGTCGACGACAGGTGTATCTCCGCTCCGTGCTTGAGGGTGTGCCGCCGAAAAGGGCACAATTGCTTCCAGATTGAAAGTGTACGCTTAGCAAGGGCTTGAGGAAGATCCATATGAGCACACCCTGAGTTAGTCGATTGGTCAGCTAGTCGAGCGAATGATACGCTTTACGGTAATAGTTTGTAACTATTGAGATATTCTATGCCGCCAGAAATAGCTACTCGTTAGCTTCCGCTTCAACTCACAATCTCTCTGAGCAGGCGCGTCCATTCATATCTTGAAATGCCGCGTCCCTGACCGTGCAGGTTACTCTACATAAAAAGTAATTAATCATTTGTCATACACATGACTGATGGCTACCCCGTAATTTGTTACAAACAGTTTGCAGCTGGTTTACTTGTCTTCTACCTACAAACATTTAAGGGGGGCCGCATGTACAGCATGTCAAAACGGAAGAGCACGTTAGTGATTGCTGCGTTACTCGGAGGATTGCTTTGGTATTCGGGGAGTGTCGGTGTAGTCGCTCAAGCTGGAGAGGGGAATGGAGGCTCGAAAACGGTCGAGTATACGCCAGAAGGTAAGATGAAGAGGCTCTCGCCAGCGGCCTACCGGAAGTGGGTTTATGTCGGCACGCCGGTTACGCCGAATGATATGAATGATGGGAAAGCCAACTTCCCGGAGTTTCACAATGTGTATATGGACCCCGAAAGCTTTGCCTATTTGGAAAAGACCGGGAAGTACCGTGACGGGACTGTGTTGGTGAAAGAATTGGTCAGCGTGGGGCAGAAAGAAGCCAGCAGCGGGGCTGGATATTTTCAAGGAGAATTTATTGGCCTTGAGGTATCGGTCCTGGATACCAAGCGCTTTCCAAAGGACCCAGGACACTGGGGGTATTTCAGCTTTGGACATTCCTATCCGCTCAAGGAAGTATCCTTACCGAATAAGGTCGACGAGTGCAACCGATGTCATGAGGCCAATGCCACCGACTTTGTATTTTCGAAGCACTACCCTGTGATTCGAGCAGCCATCGCAGCGGCAGGAAAGTAGAGCGTTGTTCGGAGCCCCGCGCCTGAACTTCTACGGAGTTCAGGCGCGGATTTATTTAACGGCGCTCTCATGAAGTTCTTCGATGAATGACACGCCAAGATGCCTGCACGCGTACGGTTTGATGGCAGAAATTTCTAGAAAGACAAGAATCGTTTGAGGGTCCTAACGTGGATCATCGTTAGACCTTTCCAATAAACCAGGTTCAGAAACACTCTATGAATGCCCTAATTGGTCAATGCCCTTTCCGTGGCGATTTGGACTCTTGAACGGCAGGCTCGCTTCACAATAGAAGGAATTCTGGTCTGCACCCAACCCACAAGCCCACATACGTACAACGGAAAATCATTGTTGCCAGCACCTAAGAGAGCGTATATCCCGGGATTGTACGTCGATCGGATTCCCGCGCATCATATAGTTAATCACCCGAGAGACATTACAGCACCATAAGACCCAACACGATACGTGGCGTTCAGCCTTCGGTTGAATCGTATCTTGGTGACGACACATCACTGCTTGATACAGTACAAATCTGCGTACGAAACGATTGCCCAGCGAGTTGTAAATGGGGTTTGGGTAAAAACGTCTGTCTTCCATCAACGCGGAGAAGTACCGGAAGGAGCATAGACATGAGAGTCGTCTTGGGCTCGATACTGACGATCAGCACGTGGGCGGTCATTCAATTCGGGGGGGCATCATATGCGACAGCCGGCACCCAGGAGAAACCTCCTTCCAAACGGACTCCCGTAGTTCTGAACTCCCTCTTAGGCCTCGAGAATCCCAATGACCGTCTTCTTGCTGGAAACGTATTGACCGAAGGGCAGATCCAGCTCGGACGACTGTTGTTTTTCGACAAGCGGCTCTCCATCGATCAATCAATTGCTTGCGCAAGTTGCCACATCGCTACAGTGGCGTTTACGGACTCTCGCCCGGTCTCAAGAGGGGTCAGAGGTTTGACTGGCGACCGTAATGCTCCGACGATCATCAATCGTGTCTTTGGCAAGCAGCTGTTTTGGGATGGGCGCGCAGCCACGCTGGAAGAACAATCCCTCGGTCCGTTAGTAAACTCCGTAGAGCATGGGTTTCTCGTTTACGATGACGTAGTGAAGACGCTCAGGTCCATTCGGGGCTACCGCAAGTTATTCATGGAAGTATTTAGCGAAAACATCACTATAGAAAATATTGGGATCGCTCTCGCAAATTTTCAACGAACGATATTGTCCGGCAATAGCCCTGTAGACCGTTTCGATTACGGTGTCGACCTCAACGCTTTGACGCAGTCAGCCCAACGGGGATTTCGTGTTTTTCAAGGAAAGGGCCGTTGTATACGATGTCACGCGGGACCAAATTATACAGATGAACAATTTCATAATTTGGGAATTGGTTGGGAATCGAGTCACGTGGATTTAGGACGATATGCCATAACCCATCAGCCTGAGGATATTGGAGCATTTAAAACACCTACCTTGCGAGAGATCTCCCGTACGGCCCCATATATGCACGACGGTCGCTTTAACACCTTGAGGGAGGTCATCAACTTCTATAACCATGGGGGAGTAAAGAATCCGTTTCAAGACAATACGATCGGTTCACTATTTCTTTCGGACGAAGAACGAGAGGATCTTGAAGCATTTTTAACTGCTCTAAATGGAGAAGGGTGGCAACATGTTCTGCCGCCGGCGTCTTTCCCAAAGTAACGCCTGAAAGCTAGCGCTAAACCCACCTCCTCAATGGCCATAACGAAATGGGCCGCTGCTCTCGCCTCCAAAGCACGAGCGGCGGCCAGAATGTGGGCACCAACGCACTGTAGGAAAGGGTGCCACAAAGGGCATATCTACCCTCACTCTTGGGAAAGATGTCACAATGCGGACATTCGGAAAGGATCGCTATGATCTGACCCTCGCAGATGTCGTCCTACCGGATGGAGACAATCTCAAACAGCAACTCGTGAAAGTAGGAATGTGTTGGTGGTATTGCAAATATGCACCGAGAAATGCGGTGTTAGAGGAGCTCGAAACAGACGCAGGGGAGAAGCGAATGGGGCTCTGGGCTGAGGCTCAGCCCATTCCGTCATGGGAATGGCGGAAGGCTAAACGACCCCCCCACGCCTTACGTGATCCGGTTGACGTCATCCGACTCATTAGTTAACGTAGCCTGCTGTCGGATCTCGTCCTGGTGGTGTTGCCACCCCTGCTTGAGTTCCTGGATGTCCTGACACACGCGCTCCTGCTTTTCTGATGAGAGCGGGTCAGAAGAGAGCATAACAGGGATAATCGCCGGGGTGATGCTGTGCGGGTTCTCGAGTTATCTGCTCATCGACACCCTCGTTTTGGTATGATCCCAGTATGTACAAATCCTCTCAACAACCCGAGGTGCCCTCACGGCTCCATGTGATACTTGAACCGCGTGCCGGTCATTCCCTCCAGGAAATCCTCACAGCATTGGAACACCTAGACGCCACTGAGATTGATCCGATCAGCGCCGAGTTTGTTTCAGCTGAGATCCACGCAAGCTCAGTGCCCTGCCTAGAAACTATTGCGTTCGTGGAAACAAAGAAACCCCACGGGCCAGCTTAACGACAAGCCCTATTTAATCATTAGAGTGGTGTTGCCTGCGAGCCAGGTCTAGATAGTGTTGACGCCGCTTCAAGATCTCCTGGACCTCTTGGCGTACCTGTTCCTGCTTTTGGGGTGAAAGGGGCTCAGCGGAGAGGCGGACATGAATAATGGCCGGAGTAAGGTTACGAGGGCTGTCTTGTTGTCTGCTCATCTCAATGAAGTCTTCATCCTTGTGGGATGAGACCTCTCTCGCCAGACCGAATGGAATCTAGAGACATCCACAGGATCGTCCGAAGGACGGTGCTCCATAAGCTGATCAACTACCCAGCCTCAATCTTCCGCTTTCCGGATCGTGCTCACGGAGCGAGCCTTTCGACTGGCAACGGTTTTCTTTTTCTGAAGTGGCGCGTCTACGGGAAGTGGAGATCGTTTAGTCCTCTTCAAGAGCTGCTCCACGCGAGCGTTTCCGGCCGAGGTTCCAAGAATGGAAAGCGGAGTTTTGTTCTTGAGCGCCCGATGTTTACGGGTCAGCCATGCCGTTGCTGCGACTTCGCCACCCAATACGTCACTTACCCGCTGCTGTAGATCAAAGGCCTCCTGTGTCGCTTGCGCGTCGATCATCATAGTTTTGGTTTTGGCACGCGATGCTCTACCACTTTTTGGCGGTTGAGGGCACTCACTCTCCGCATACGAGGGCGGCAATCCTGTTGTCAGGAAGAAGACCTCATCGACGAACATCTGTTGTGTGCGTGGCGGCAGTTTTGGCAAAGCAATATCGAGCCAATCTTGCATGGCCTCGTCAGTGAGTTTCTTAATGCCACTAAACTTTTGCACTGCTTGGCGATACCCCTGCATCATACCCATCGTCATGCGATCCTCCGTTCGTTTCTAGTCTTCTGGCATATGAGAGGTGACGATTCTATTGAGTGTGGCACGAGTCGCGGGAAGGCGGTGTAAATTAGGTTGAATGAGGTGTCGGTATCCAGATTGTCTGATGAGCCTGTTTATTGAGATGCGGTGATGTCCTGACAGAGCTGGAAGTAAGGGTTGTCTTTCAAGAACATGGGCAAGAAACTGATCTCTTTCATTCCAGTCGACCTGCGTGTGTGATCCAGCCTGACGAGTGATTCTCGATCGATGAGGTTGAGCGATGAGCCAGTCATGATCATGTCGAAACAGCCAGTGGTAGAGTCGGCGCTCTTCTCGCTCCTCATGAATTGATCGGCCGCTTTGTGCTGACAAATTACGCCACTCCTGTCTCACTCTACGAATGGTGGCGGATAATGGCCGCACCATCCGTCCGCGCCAAGATCGTTTGCGACTAGGTATAGCCGAATGTCCAGTCGGTCTCTTCCAAACCGGTAACTTCAGGCGTGCTGCATGTTTTGAGAGATTCTTTTCTGCCATCCCTACCGTCTGGGAGATGAACGAGAGCGTATTCTCGGGCGTCGACCAAAGACGTGAGAATTTCCGATCCCACAACGGACCATACCGTTCAATACGCGTATAACTGAATCGGGCAAGCGGTCCCCAATCTGGTCCAATGCGAGAATAGACAAATCCACAGGGGCAGGAGAAGGTTGCGACTGGGCGTCCTCCATCCTTCTGCACATGAACTGAATACGTCATCACCGTCATTGCTTTGTAGTGAGGTGCTAATCTGTTCAAACAGGGCCAGGGCCCGATGCCAAAGTCATGAGGTTTCGCAGGCAGTTGAAAAAACTCTTCAGCACTTTTATCCAAAACCTGCATCATGAGAAGGTGATATAGCGGAGGAAGTCCTCCTCGTGGCTTGCGGATGAGACTGAAAATCCCTCGTCCGGATGTTAGTCGTCCGGAATTGCCTTCAATGCGTGCGAGGAATGTGACAGGGAAAAGGCGGTGGATGAGAGCGAGTAATTTGCTAGGCGAGACCTTCCCACGATAGCTGCTAAGACCTCGTTCCCTGAGTAGGCATCGGTATCGGCTCCATAGTGCCTCCGGATCGGAAGAACTGGGATTCTGTTCGAGCAGCCAGGCTGCATCATGAGTAAGTTGTATCATTGAATTCCGACCTGGTTCATAAGCACTCAGATGTCTAACGGCGGTACTTAAGATCGCCGATTCTGCAGATAGAAAGTGGTGCCAGCCCCCAAGTGCTCTAGCGGGGGCGCAAGTCGATTCAAGCCACACTTCATGCACGGCACAGACTTCCACGCCAGGTATCTGGTGTAAACGATGCCAATACGCTTCGCCGAGTTCTCGCCGTTCGTGAGCTGCACAAACTGGGCAATACCGAAGCATCTCAGAAACCGTTACGCTGTTCCTGCGGAGCCAGGTCATCGGCACGGCTCTTTCCATGCCATGGTGATCAGCAGCCATTCGCTGATAGAGAGCTAGGCGATGGTCCCTTGCGAAAAAGGGCGCGTAATATGGAAACAGAGTGAACCGCATGATCAGCGTGTCCAACGTCATATTCGCGTGGGGATGAAGGGTCGACGACAGATGGCTGAGGTGAGTGGGAAAAGCGACGGCAGCATGCACTGATGGTGACCCAAATAGTTGGCGCATTAAAACAGTAGTCGTTGTTTGGCCTAAGCGAAGCCGATGGCGTGCAAGGATGCTATAGAGCACTTCATCTGGATATGGAGCTGGGAGATAAATGGCCATGGTTAGGAGCACAATGCAGCTGCGGTAAGTCGTGGTGCGCATTGTTTCATTCATTGTCGCAATGAAGCAGAGTGACGTGTCCCCTCCTGTCTAGCAAATGTCTTGGGCCGTTTTGCAACGGGGTTAGGTGGCTTGGGACTATAACGTTCGGTGAGGTACTCGGATTGATTTAACAGCCTAATGATAGATTTGCTAGTTCGAGCATGTGAAGAACCTGCCGCTGAAAGAAACTCCACCAGCTCGCATGCAATATTTACGATTGTCCTATGATGCCCATTGTTGATATTGACCTGTCTCGGTGCAACGGGCTGGAGCGAAAGTTCTGCTGCGATCGACATTAAATCCGTTGCGGGGATCTTCAGTAGAGGTATATCGCTGCATTCTAGGAAAACCTGATGGATCAAACAAACTGGTATACCGGGAATCTGATGGTTTCGATGCCAATAGTATTCTCCTGCCTGGTCGTGGTCCTCCTTGCAGCACATTGGGCAGTATCGGAGAGTCGGCACGGTGCGGATGAGGCGTATACTGGATCGTTCAAAGGAATACCCTGTCATTCCCATCATATGATCTTCACACCGAGGACACAGGCTGAAGCGTTCATAGATTGGAAGAAGTGTGTGGTGCACGATCATTTCGCGAATGCTTGGTCGATACCCTGGAGGCAGCATAGTGGCAAGATGAGATAAGCGATGAGGGAGATCTCCTTTGATGCAAAGCGTGGTACTGCCAAATAGCAACTGAGCGGTCTTTTGGGGGAAGGCTCGTAGGCGTACATGGAATCGGGCATATACGCTGACGAGTAATTCATCGGGATAGATGTCCGGAAACATCGAAAGCATGGTCACTCCAGGCTTACAGGGGAGATGGCCCTGACTCCATCGGGCGGTTCACGACATTGTTCTTTCTGAGGAGATCATAGAAATCTGTCCCTGACGCTTCCGCTTGCTGGTGCAGTTCCCTCAATGTCGGCGGATCCGAAGCCAGATCCCTATAAGCTGTTGCTTCGGTTGCCGCTGTGGGAGGGGCTGTGTGCTGTTGCGGTGTTGTTTCAGTGCCAGTCGTGGCGCAGGTCTCCTTGTCTGTATCTTTACTGGCCTGCATGGCTTTAAGACCAGCCGCAGTGGAGAGCTCTTCGTTCATTTGTTGTTCAGCGGCTTGCAGAATGGGATCTACGTTGGGGGGACGTACATCATCAAGATTCTTGAGGCCGGCAAAATTATTGTGCCGGAGGGCGCGCAGAATGGGTCTGGCCGAAGCAAAGCCGTCCTTGGCGACCGATCGCAGCATAGCGACAGAAAGCGGCTTGCCCGTCGTAATGGATCGCCATTGGGCCATCATATAGGCTTTGATCATATAGTCTGGGATACCCTGTGTTTCCTCAAAGAGGACATCCTTGATACGGTCGGTCAGCGTCACTGGCTTCAATGTATATTGATAGGTCCACATCTCTTCCGTCATCAGCGAATAGCTGAGACTTGCACGGTCCAAACGGTGCCATTCGAGTTCCCCTTGGCCTGTCCCTCGGCGAATTTGTTTCGCCTGTTGGGAGAGGACATGTTTCGCACGCGGTGTCCCGACTAAAATGACCGGGAGGCCGATAGTGTTCACTAGTGTCACCAGATAGTTCAGGACTTTGTCAGCCCCGTCGCCATCGGCATGAAGAAGGTGTTGGATTTCATCGATGATGAGCACAGAGAGACAGTGATTCGCGGCTACGGTCGCTACAGCCGAAATCAGTGAGTCCACCGTCGCCCGATCTCCTCCGTACAGCTCGTAATAACCTACTTCTTCGCCGCTCGTGAGCTTTGTTTTCCCGATGATAGCATCCACGGCTTGCAAGAATTGAATGAGCAATGATCGCAACGAACCATTGCCAGGACAATCGAGATGGAGCCAGACCAGTTGATCAAAATGGAACGGTTTGCCCTTGTACTCAGTATGGAGGATACGCTGAGGATAGAGCTCCATGAGGATTCGTTCGATCGAGGTAGTTTTGCCTGCGCCACTGGGGGCAGTAAAGTGGAAGCCCAGGGCCGTCGTGCGCTGGTATGGAGCCGACGCAGGCCGCTTTATATAGTCGTGAAACTGATCGATGTGCTCGAAACACTTGCGGTGATAGCCTACTGTCAATGGATTGCGATACGGCAAGCTGCCGCGAATGACTCGATCCAGGCGCTGTTGGAGATCGATGTGCATCGCCAAGGGCCTGAACCAGTTTAGCAATGCAGCTTGAACTACGTGGAGAAGGGTTTCCGGTTTGAGCAACCGCTCTTGTTCATCATAGACGGGTGTCGAGGCAAGCCGGGAGATGACCTCTTCCTTTGACAGGATAGGCCCTAGGGCTTCCAGTGTCGGGATGCCCCGGTAGAGCGGCACCTCTTGGTTGGTGTCATAGGTGGCGGCAATCTGGGCGCCTTGACGGATGAGCGCGCTCAGGTTTGGTTTCGCTCTCTTGCTCCGTTTGACGGGATTGGCCATGGCTTCCTCCTAGTATGAGAGTGTGAGGCGTGTCCCTCTGCAAAGCGCTTGCGAGTCTGAGCCATTGAGACTCAACACTCACGGGAGTCCTAGAGGAAATTGATGTAAGTGCACGTTCATGCTGTCCTCACTACGGCGGCCGTGCGCAGCAACTCGGCCGGTTCATCGATGCCAATGTATTCTTCTGCGTCCTCCTCCACAGTAGGTGCGACGGGGTCTTGGCCAGTGGCCAGAGCGCGCTCATACTCGCGCTCCGTCCGCTTGTTGTCTTTGACGCCCTGTAGGGCTGCCCGTTTGCTCTGTGGTACCTGCACTTCTTTCAGATTCTCCTGGGCTGCGCGGACTATCGCTTCCTGCATGGTCCGCGGGACGACGGCTCGATGCACTTCCGTGAGTTTAGCCTCGGATTGTTTCATTGCCCGCATCGCGAGGTAGTCTTCGACCTCATACCAGTCATGGCTGCGAAATGTGTCTTCATGCATCCGGTCCAACAGTGTGCACGCCTCCATCCTGTCGTCCTCTTTCACAAGATAGAGCACCTCGGGGCTCCGTGGATCATAGGAGACTTCCACATCCCATTCTTTTGCCGACGCCTGGGAAAACCAGTGGGCGTTCCGAGCGGTTTCACAGGAGTAGTACAGATTCTTGAACTTCAGGCCGTGGCGCGTGACTCTCGCTTTGCTGCGAGGGAGCAGAATAGCGTGAATTTGCTTGGGGTCTTCCCAGCGAAGCCGAGAACTATTGGCGCTTAGGCCCCAACGCCAGATCTCCGATGGATAGAGATCGAGATCGTCGCGGATCATGCATTTGGTGACGGGATAGTTCTCCAACAAGCGGTGGTTGTTGTACTGGATAATGCACCAAATCAGCAGTTGGCGCAGATCTTTGAGTGTCAGTACACCATCGAGGCGGGTGTCTTTGTCTCCCCGTTCTCGCGTTGGATGGAGATAACCCGGGACCCAGCGGAGTTTCTCCTGCACAGTCCGGAAATAGCACTCCACGAGAAATTTCCAATCTGGGCGGTAGGGTGGCGTGTTATGCAGCAGGATATCAAGGCTGTTCAGGCTGGTAGCGTTGTAGCCCAAGAATTCCCCATTATCCGCGGTGATCGCCTCGGGAAGACCAGCAGAAGGCCAAGCGCCCGGCTGGATATCGACCCCCAAGGATTTACAGAAGGCCACTTTGTCCATGAAGGCGCTTTCCAGAGCCTGCAGTGCGCCCATCCAGCTGGGTCCTTCCATCAATACGGCGAATCCGACAATCATGCGGCTAAAGACATCGACCACTAAGTAAATGACAGGTCGTCCAATGATCCGATTCAGATCTAATTGGCTCCGCAAGTAAATATCCCCAACCGTGGCATCAATTTGGTACAAACTACCGGGCCAGGGTGCCAAGGTCGCGGTATCCCCGGTAAGTTCACGTTCTTCGAGATTCCAGCGATGGGAACCAATTTTGCGCTTACGCGCCTCCGGTTTATGAAGAAACTCCTTTTCATAGACGTACCAGGCTTGGCGTTGTGTCGGCAGTCTGTCGGATGACCACGGCCGTGGGACCCAAACACCATTCACAAACTCGAGTCCGTCAATGAATTGGGTGGTCGTAATCTTGTGAAAGGCAGCCGCGAAGGAGAGATCGGTCTTGAGATACCAGTCATCGACCCCTCGTTTGAGACGTTGATACATGTCCTTATCGACGTTGATTCCGACCACGGTTGTTCGATTCGTTTGGACGACCTGCTTGGGCCGTCCTCGCTTCTTACCCTGCGTGCACGTTTTCGTGACGTTTTTCCCACCCCGCAGGTGCCAGTCAGGTAAAAAGGCATTGCGGAGTTGACCGGATTGCCAATAGCGTCGCAGATACTTGTAAATCTTCTTTTTCTTCCAGTTCGTTTCCTGCGTGATCTTCAAAATAATCGCCCCGCGGCGGGACTTCTGCAGCAGGGCCTCCCTATAGGTCTCCAAATACGGACCAAGGATGGCATGCAAATGGTCCCGCACCTGGCACTTCTCGTGTGAAAGCTCTGCATCACTTGTCCGAAGGTATGCGTAAGGGTCCTCGGTGACGATCGTCGCCTCACCGGTCTGGATGGCCGTGCGGACTTGAGCCATGGGACGAGAATGGGGCAATCCTTTCTTCTTGCTCAGATTGATCATCCAAGCCTCTTCACCGTTAGAGGCGAAGTAGAGGATCCGCTCGATCGACTGCACCTCCTCGATGTTGGACGGATCACGCCAAGCTAGTAATGAATTGTTGAGAAGCTCCATGGGGAAGCAGTCTCCCGGACATTAGAGGTTGAGGGCGGAATCGCAACGGTTCATGAGGAGAGAGTTTTTGCGAAATGTCGATAGGCCATTGTCCATTAGCCAACAAATGCCGGGCGACAAGAAGCCCGGTTCCTTTCTCAACCGTGTAGCGTTGTTCATAGTCGGCACACAGGTCCCTCAGAAGCACATTCGGACGAACATTATCTTGGAGATAATCCGAGACATGGCGAATGATGTCTCTCGGTATTCCTTTGAGGGCACGCGACTTCTTATATGGGAAGAGAAACCGAACGTTATGCGCCTGGGCTGGCGTCACATCCTTCTCAGTAAAGAGCTTCCAGGGAATATGTTTGGACTCCCACCACCGTCGTTGCACTTCTTCTTTATCAAGTGTGCGTCGATTGCGAAGGTCTTTGAGGTATTTTACAGACCAGGCTTGGAGAACATCTGCAGCGCCGTGTCGCACGGTGAGGAGGAAATCGGTGGTCATGACTATGGGAAAGTGTGTGAGGCGGTCGACAGAGTGTTTAATGCCTAACTGACTTGCTATGGCGAGGGTCTCGGTTTGGGGCAGGAGCGGATACTGCTCGCGGATATCGAGCACTGAATCGCTAAACTCGGCCAGGAAGAAAAACGTTAGTTCAAGGAGGCTCAGGAAATGATGCGTCCGCCCTGTCTTGATGCCTCGGACCCGTGTCCGCAATCCTTTGGAAGCGATATCAAAAACGGTCCACCATGGAAAATAGCGCCCAAGCTCTCCTTGCCCTCGGCCCTGGCGAAGGAATTTGTCGATGAGTTCCTGCGTTATGTGGACTTTTAATCTCATCCGCGGAATCTTTCTATAAAGTACTAACTGTTTATAGAATTAAACACTCAGAAGTCAAGAGGTCCCAGCTCAGTTCGTGAGTTTTGCTGTTAACGGCGGCGGCGCCTCAACTTCGGATCGAAGGATAAGAACCCATCGACCTTGCCTTCCTGAAAATGAATGGCGCGCAATCCCTGGAATCCCCCTGGAGACGCCTGAAGTATTTCGATAATAGCTGAAATGATTGCGGGGTATCGGGCAGTCCCAGATCGCAACTCGACTAGGATTGCATGATGTAGCGATGACTGTTCTAGAAGATCTGACAGAGTTACGATTCGTAGCCCCTGGGCGATCGCGGCGAACAGATTGTCGTCAACTCCAAGAACCACGCTGAGGTGACGAAGAATATGCTGTTGGGGAATTTCAACATGTCCGCGCTCTATGAGACTCAGGTAGGCAGGTGAAAGGCCACGGGCGCCTGGTTGTCGGATCACCTGGCGGGACACTTCTCGGAGACCGAGGCTTCGGCTTTGTCGAAGTTCTCGGAGATATTTACCAAACGTGCGACGAATTTCTGGCATAGCAAGGCAGCAAATATACTTCTGTGCGGCGGAAGCCGTGGCTGTACAAGACCTTTTACAGAGATTATCGAGAAGATCTAGTGGCGGAAAAGACAGGTAGAGTCCGCAGGATAGTAAAAGTTTCCCTAATTTTAAGAAGTTTCCTTAATTTAGAATAGTTTCCTTAAATTTTGTCATAAACCAGATCGCTCAGGGTCTTGGGTCCAGTTCAATCAATCCTTTCCGGATTGCGAGGATGGCTGCCTGGGTTCGATCATAGACCTGCAGTTTGTGGAAGATGTTGCGAACATGATTTTTCACGGTTTTTTCGCTGAGGTCCAGTGCGTTTGCGATTTCCTTGTTTGTCTTTCCGTCCGCAACTAACCGGAGAACCGTGATTTCACGTTCGGTGAGGTCATGTTCCACCCACCCCGGCTTTTTGCCCTTCTTTTGAGCCATGAGGGAGAACTCAGCAAGAATCTTGCTGGCGACCGACGGGTGAATCAACGATTCGCCCCGGTAAATTGCGCGAATCGCCGCGACGATTTGGGAAGATTCGGAGTCTTTCAGAAGGTAGCCGGTGGCACCGGCACGAACAAGATCGAAAATGTACTGCTGTTCTTCGTACATCGTCAGAGCCACGATCCCGATATGGGGGAACTCCCGTTTGATTTGTCTTGTTGCTTCGACGCCCCCCATGCGAGGCATGCTGACGTCCATAAGAATGACATCGGGAACCAACGCCTTGGCCTTTTCAACGGCTTCCATGCCATCCTGGGCTTCTCCCACGATATGGAGATCTTCTTTGGTTTTGAGAATGGCGGCCAGCCCTTCTCGAACGACGCGATGGTCATCGGCAATGAGGACTTTAATCTTGTCCATGTTCGCTGGTCTCCTTATTCATGAGGGGGACTTCGACTGTGATCGTCGTGCCTCGCCCCTGCTTGGAATCGATGTGCCCCTCTCCACCGACGAGTTTGGCCCGCTCAATGATGCCTCGAATGCCGAAGTGGTCCCATTTATCAGGGTCTCGCAACACGGCGTCCATATCAAAACCGATTCCATTGTCTGAAATCGTCACGCGCAGCATCTCCAGGTTGATCTCCAATCTGATCGAGACGCGATCGGCCTTCGCGTGTTTCTGGACGTTGCTCAAGGCTTCCTGAATAATCCGGAACAGGAAGATCTTCGTTCGGGGAAACAAAATTTGTTCATCCCCGGTCACGGTGAACTGCGCTTTGATGCGAGCCTGAGTTTCGTAGGACTTGAGGTAGTTGGTCAGCGCGGGAATCAGCTCCATTTTGTCATAATGGAGGGGCCTCAAATTGAAGATGACTTGCCGGGCTTCTTGGATGGCGAGCTTCAGCTGGGCTTTGCTTTCCTTGATTGTGGCGAGACTTGCTTTCGGGTTCTTGCGTACAAGTTCCTGGCATAAGTCGAGCTTGAAATTGACGCCGGCGAGGCTCTGAACAAGACCGTCATGGATCTCGCAAGCGATGCGCGTCCGTTCTTCAGTGACCGCCGCGCCGGTTTCTTTGACATACAGCCGGTAGAGGGACTGATACTTATTGAGCGTGTTCTCGATTTCGGCAGTGGCGCGGATGCGCGCGCCGATAAGCTCCCACATGAACTTGGCGCTGGCTCCGCCGATGATAGTAACGCCCATCCGGTGAAAGTCCTGCAGGAATTGCCAGACCTCAGCATCACCGGATACATCAATAATAAGGTCTACCCGCTCCATCGCTAAGAGTTTACGATAGTCGCGTGTCACGGGGATCTGGAGTTGTTTCGCGAGAGTGACCCCGGGCGCCTGCGTGTTGACCTCGGCAATTCCCACGATCTGCACGAGCGGATCGTTTGCGAAAATCTCCATGAGCGCGGTTCCGCCACGCCCGGCGCCGATAATGGCGACATTGGTAGCGCCAACCTTCGACGACTTACTGCGGACTTTGGTGGAACGACGTTTCGTAGATGCCATGGTTCTATGAACCAGTGTTGGTTGCCGGGGTACAATTGATAGCTGAGCTGAAAAATCGAAGGAAGAGAGACGAAGGAGAGGAAGCAGAGCGAGGGGCTGAGGAGCCCGCCGTCACCGCTCCCGACGCTGCTGAGCCAGGGATTTGAGCTCGTCCATGAACTGATCAATGTCCTTGAACTCGCGATAGACCGACGCGAACCGGACATAGGCAACCTGGTCGAGTTGGTGCAACTCCTTCATGACTTCTTCGCCGACGACCCGACTTTCAATTTCACTTTCACCCATCTCCTGGATCCGCTTCTCGATGCGATCCGTGACGTCTTCGATCGTCGCCGTGCTGATGGGTCTCTTCTCACAGGCTTTCTTGAGGCCGGACAAGATTTTCGTGCGGTCGAACGATTCGCGCCGCCCGTCTTTTTTCACGACCACCGGGAGAATTTCTTCAACCCGCTCGTAGGTGGTATAGCGCCGTTTACAGCCGAGGCACTCGCGCCGCCGGCGAATGACCTCGCCTTCCTTGGCCATACGCGAGTCCACCACCTTGTCTTCGAGCTCGTCGCAGAACGGACATTTCACTGGTGGCGACCCTGCCCTTATGCCTGTGGGCTAGTAGGAGTGAAAAATAGGGAAGCGGTTGCACAACGCCTTCGCTTGGGCACGGACCTCTTCCAGAACGGTGGCATCGTGGCGGTGCTGCAGGACGCGGTCGATGAGGGCCACGATTTCTTTCATGTCTGCTTCTCGCATGCCACGGGTGGAGACGATCGGTGTGCCAAGACGAATGCCACTGGCCACGGACGGGGGCTTTTCGTCATAAGGAACGGCATTTTTATTGACGATGATTCCTGCGGCGTCGAGCGCAGCATCGGCCTCTTTCCCCGAAATGCCCTTGTTGGTGAGGTTCACCAGGAACAGATGAGTGTCGGTTCCACCGGAGACAATCTTGTAGCCGCGGTCGACGAGCCCCTGTGCGAGTGCGCGGGCATTCGCGATCACCTGCTGTTGATATCGCTTAAAGGAGGGCGACAAGGCTTCTTTGAAGGCCACGGCCTTCGCCGCGATCACATGCATCAAGGGTCCACCCTGAAGTCCCGGGAAGATGATCTTATCGACGGCCTTGGCGTGCTCGGCTTTGCACATCACGATACCGGCACGGGGACCACGGAGGGTCTTGTGGGTGGTCGTGGTGACGAAGTCGGCGAAGGGGACCGGGCTGGGATGGAGTCCCGCTGCGATCAGTCCGGCGATATGGGCGATATCCACCATGAGATAGGCGCCGACAGATTTGGCGATCTGTTGGAAGCGAGGAAAGTCGAGAACGCGCGCATAGGCACTCGCACCGACGACGAGCATTCGTGGGCGGCATTCTTCCGCAAGTTTTTGCACGGCATCGTAGTCGATCGTCTCAGTCTGTCGATCCACTCCGTACGCGAAGGCCTTGAAGATCATTCCCGAGAAACTTACTTTACTGCCGTGAGTCAGGTGGCCGCCATGGGCGAGGTCCATCCCGAGGATAGTGTCGCCCGGCTTGAGTACCGACAGGTAGGCTGCCATGTTTGCCGATGAGCCGGAGTGCGGCTGAACGTTGACATGGTCCGCACCGAAGAGCTCTTTGGCCCGCTGAATCGCCAGTGCTTCGACGGTGTCGACATGCTCGCATCCGCCGTAGTAGCGTTTGCCGGGATAACCCTCGGCGTACTTGTTGGTCATCAAACTGCCTTGGGCAGCCAAGACAGCGGGGCTGGCAAAGTTCTCCGACGCGATCAACAAGAGTTTGTCACGTTGACGGGTCTCTTCCGCTTCAATCGCGGCATAGACATCCAGATCAATTGATTTAAGAGCGTCCAGTGACCCGATCGCGTCGCGCATCACCCCTCCACGGTGTATCCCCGTTATGCTTCAGCAGCAGCTTCCTGTTCTTGCTTCTTGACCACGCGGACGGTCACGGTGGCGGTCACTTCTCGTGGCATCTTGATCGGGACAGTGACGGTACCCAGTTCCTTAATAGGCTGGGCCAGCTGAATCTTGCGCCGATCAATAGTAAACCCTTGTGCTGCCAACGCTTCGGCCAAGTCTTTGGATGTCACAGACCCGAACATTTTGTCGTCTTTGCCGACCTGTGCCTCAATGGTCAGGGTGACAGCAGAAACGTTTTTGGCATGCACTTCAATTTCGAGCTTCTCTTTTTTCGCCTTCTCCGCTGCGACACGCTTCACGTGTTCGAATGCCTTGATACTGCGGCTGTTGGCCAACACGGCTTTCTTGCGAGGTAACAGGAAGTTTCGGGCAAATCCGTCCCGAACATCGAGCAGATCGCCGAGATGGCCGACCCCATCCATCGTTTCTTGTAAAATGACTTTCATAGCCCTAACTCCTTCTGTTGGAAAGGAAGTGAGGATACGGGGGATCAGGTTGAAAAGTCAATTCTCTAATCGTTTTTCGGGTCGTGTTGGCGGCCTGGACAGGTGCCGACAGGCCCCTATATCATGGCCCACCGGTCGACGAGGGTGAGAGGAGCGAGATGCAGTTAACAGCCAGAGCCTGTTTGGAAATGTGTGCCGCAAGCCTGGATCGAGAGGTCCTGCAAGCGAACGACGCCGGACTGGATATTCCGATAGTAGTGACCAGGGGACGGCTGGTTCATACAGTGGGAGGCCTCCACGTGTATGAATTCACCCTCCCGGCCGGATGTCTCCTGCCAATCGATCTTCCCTTGTCCATTGTTCCTGGAGACGAAATTGAAGCCACTGAGGGGGTGGTGCTGAGTTGTCAGGGTCATGTGGTGCTGGTGCAAGCGGTGGATGCCATTGGAGCCTCAGTTCCTTCCGCGACCCTCATTCCGGACCGTGCCGGGCACCTTGGGACCATCGCGACGCGGCTGCGAGAGATGATCAGCCAGGCGGATGCGTACAATCTCGGCCCGTCGGAGCGCCTGGTGCCGCTCTTAGCGTCGTCAGGTGATCCTAGCCAAATTGCTCTCGGTTCTTCGGCGATCTTGACCACGGTGTGGCTCGAAGATCAGGCCATGCGCCGCCTGAAGATCGCCACACTCGTGCTTGAACTGATTCGCGCGAACAAACGGATATTACTCATCGGTCCGGATCATCGCTCGTCTGATGAGATGGTCGGGACGATCGCGAAAGCCATGAAAGCCAGCGGATTGACCTACAAAACCTGGATCAGTCGCTACGAGATGAGCATCGTCTCTCACACGAGCGGAATTTCCATCGATGAACTCGGGTTTGAAGCGCAGATGCATCAGTTTTATGCCAAGTCCAGAGCAGATAAAGCTTCGCTTCGGCGAAAGTATGACCGGTTTCGCGAACTGACTCCCCTGCTGGCCTATAAAGGGCAGAAACAGAAGGACCTGGATGAAGTCCGTTTGCTGGAGTGGAGACTGTTGACGCAGTTGAGCGAGTTTCAGGCGAAGATCAAGGATGTCACGGCGATTCTGACGGAATACGAAAATCTCCCACTCTGGCGCCGGATCGGCATGCAGACCGTCGGAAAAAACGTCGAATCGCTCCAGCAATATCGGGTGCTCTATGAGCAGCAGATCGGTGAGCTGACCAAGGAGCTGGAGATTGCCAAGGTGCGTATCGACGAATTGGTTCCTGAAGCGGCCGTCCCGAAAGATTTGCGACCGGAATTTGATGACCTCAAAGAGGCCATCACGAAATTGGGCGGGACGAAGAAGATTCGCGAACTATTGGCGGCAGAAGAAAATACCAACCGGCAAGCCTTTATCCAGAATCGTCGCCTGGTGATCTCAACGCCGGCGCGGATTGCCAGTGACCCGCTGTTTTCCCGCGTGCGTTTCGATGTCCTTATCGTCGAGGACGCGCCGCAGATCGATGCGACCATGTTGCTGGCGGCCGCGGGGTTGGTGCGAGAGCGCATTGTGCTCAGCGGGGATCCTCGCGGTCTTGCCACACGTGAGGGCTGGTCCATCCCCGGGATCGAATCTCCGGCGCTCTTTTGAGGCTGCGCACATAGTTGCTTGACGCCGGTAGCGTGAATTCAGGATAATCCCCCCCTCGACCCTTCTTGCCGAAGTGGTGGAATGGCAGACACACTGGTTTCAGGTACCAGCGACCGCAAGGTCATGCGGGTTCAACTCCCGCCTTCGGCACCACCTTCTTTTCAGTTTGCTCATCCGCTGAATCGCTAACCCAGGCGTTGAGTGTTCCCATCTGCCTGCAGTTTCGCTATTTATAAAAATCAACACGAGCGAGGAGCTGATCGGTATCTTGGCTAGTGGCGAGCGGCAAGCCTGTGTGTCGAAAGAGTCATCATCAGGCGGCTATGCAAGGCGGTGAGATCATCGAGCAGTTCGATCTTCGTATCGTGAAGGCGGTCTTCCATGGCGCGGGCGCCCTGGCCTCCGACGGCGACAGACCATCGGGTAGCGAGTTGTTCAAGTTGCTTGATGTGGTGGAGAGTTGCAGCCTCTTGCTTCAGCTCGGTGAGGGAGAGGAGGACGAGATCGGGTGAAATCTTCTCGCAGAAATTCACAAGGTCTGAATATGGAAGGTTAGGGCCGAGATAATAGACGTGGCATCCTTTCGTGGCAGCGATGTAGGCCACGGCCTGGGCGCCGATCTCATGTGTTTCACCTTCCGGACAGGCAATGAGGATTCGTGGACCGAATTCATTCACCGGAAGTTGGTTCATGACTGAGAATAACTTCTGTTGGATGATCTTCGTCACGTAGTGTTCGACGGCGATGTTCAAGTGACCTTCGTGCCAGAGCTCGCCGATTCGTCGTTGTAGCGGGAGTAGAATCCGCTGGACGGCTTCTTCAAATGGAATGACGGCCACGGCGCCGTTGAGTCTCCGCTCGAATCCCGCCTTATCCATTGGGTCAAGCGATCCAATCAATTCATCTAGCAGGCGGTCATGGGGTTTCTGCTCCGCCTCAGAAACGGGTGTCGCGACACGCATGCGTGCGACAAGTGAATCATGTCCCTCTGCTGCGAGCCCTCCGATCGTTGCGCCTTGTTCCATTTGGTTCTTCACAAAGCGGAGAAGCGCCACCTCCTCGTCACTATATTCGCGGTAGCGGTTTGAGCTCCGCGAAGGTTTGACAAGCCCGTAACGCCTCTCCCAGACGCGAATAACATCCTTCGAGAGGCCTGTGAGCTTTGCAACTCTATGAATTCTATGGGCATTCATTATTTAAGTGGATTATAATTTACCGTCCAATGTTTGTCAAAGATTTTAATATAAAACACTTGACACATTGGACAAAACGGTTTATACATTAGACATACTTGATTCAAACATTGGACATATAACCTACGGAGGTGACCATGGCAACAGCATCGGCAGCGGGAGTGAGAGTAGGTCGGCTGGAAACGCGAGCGGTGTTTTCTCTGGTCAACCATCAATCAACGTGCGGCCGATGCGGCGGACTTATGGTGAGTGACTTCTGCATGGATCTGTTGAATAGCACCGGTGAACTGGAGTTTGCCGCAAAGCGCTGTGTGCAATGCGGCGAAGTGGTCGATGCTGTCATTGAGCGTAATCGTCAACTCCGGCAGGACCTGCCGACCATTCGATGCATCCCAAGGCAGGTTGCAAGTAACTGCGAGGCGAAGGGGCCCTACTAGTTCGTTGTTCCAACCAGGGGGTGTTCCTGGTGTTCCCAAACCAAGGAGGTTTCTCATGCGGAGTCAAACGGTTCTTCAGGTCGGATTAGGAGTGGCGTTGATGGCTGGGACCATATCCATGGCGGCGGCGGAATCGCCTACCGGCGACAAGGATATGGTGTCGATCCCCAGAGGCGAGTTCACCATGGGGAGTCACGAACATTCCGATGAAGCAGCGCATCAAGTCGTCCTTGATGCCTATCTCATCGACAAGTACGAAGCCTCGAATGCGCGGTACAAGGAATTCATGAAAGCGACCGGCCATCCGGCACCCGCCTACTGGGACGATCCTCGCCTCAGCAAGGCTAATCAGCCGGTCGTCGGCGTGAGCTGGACGGACGCGGAGGCGTTCTGCAAGTGGGATGGGAAGCGTCTGCCGACCGAAGCGGAATGGGAGCGGGCAGCCAAGGGCCCGGACGGTGACAACCATTATCCCTGGGGCCACAAGCTTGATCCGAAGAAAGCCAACTATGGACAGAATGTCGGCCGCACCATGCCAATCGACTCCTATCCGGAAGGCGTGAGCGGATTCGGGGTCTATAACATGGCCGGCAATGTGTTCGAGTGGGTGAATGACTGGTATGACCCGAAGTCCTATAAGGACAGCCAGGCCCTCAATCCCAAAGGGCCGGACAAGGGCTATAACTTTGCCAATCAGGGTCCGGTCAGAGTGCTGCGCGGCGGCTCCTGGCTTGCTCCGGAAACGTCCTTGCACACGAGCCACCGGTTCTGGAATCAACCGGAGAACAACTCCTATGGTGTGGGCCTTGGATTCCGATGCGCCAAGTCGGCTCAGACGATTTCCGACGAAGCTATGCAGGCCGGGCGCGATGCCTTCATCCAGGCCTTAGTGGCCATGGGGGCGGAGAAGAATGCCGATGCGATGGCCTCCATCGAGAAGGCGCTGGCTTCAGAACCGGGCAACAAGGAGTACCTGGCTACCCGTGATCTGATCAAGAAGAGCATGGGCATGAAGAAGAAATAACTGCATGGGCTGATTGGGGGGCGGCGTTGCCGCCCCCCTGGGACCGAGCGTCACGCAGGAGGTCGACGATGAATCTTTCTAACACCATGACGGTAGCACTGTTGGCCAAAGGGGCTCTGATGCCCATCGGTACAACTCAGGCGGGAGAATTGGTGATTCCCCGGGATATGGCCTATGTCGCGCACGGGCCCTCTGTCATGGGAATTGACAAAGAAGCGCCTGCCTCAGCGGCCAAGAAATCCATCGCCTACGAGCGACGAATGAACCAGCCCTGGTCCGCCGATGCCTTGAACGATGAAGGGCCGGCCCACATGGTGTTCTTGGATTCATATCTGATCGACAAGTACGAGGTGTCCAATAAGCAGTTTGGAGACTTCATGCGGGCGAAGGGCTATCCGGCACCGGCCTACTGGGACGATCCCCGCTTGAACAAACCTGAGCAGCCGGTCGCGGGAGTAAACTGGGAGGATGCCAAGACCTTCTGCGAATACCGCGGTAAACGTCTCCCGACCGAGGCAGAATGGGAAAAGGCCGCTCGTGGACCCAAGGCCAGTCTGTATCCCTGGGGGAATGAATTCGATCCGGCGAAAGCGAACTATGGCAGGAAGCACGAGGCGACGATGCCGGTAGATTCCTATCCCGAGAGCGTGAGCTACTACGGTGTCTACAACATGGCCGGGAATGTTTTTGAGTGGGTTGCTGACTGGTATGACCCCCGCTATTACGGCCGGCTTGAAACCATGGTGAATCCGACCGGTCCGGCCAAAGCCATATGGATCGGTGGGACGGGCACCTATGTGGATCGGCTGACTGTGGGAGAGAAGCGAGTGATTCGCGGTGGATCGTGGATCGCACCCGAAGGCACGGTCAAGTCGACTCACCGGTTCTGGAATCATCCGCTCAACAACAGCTACGGCGTGGGCCTGGGGTTCCGTTGCGCCAAGACTGCTCCGCCGGAAATCGAACAGCAGATCAGGGATGCATACATCACCGCACTTGTGGAAATGGGGCGTGAGCGGTTTTCGGACGCTCAGCAGGCGGTGGCTCGTGGTTTGGCCATTGATCCGAAGAATGTCGAATTGTTGGAACTTAGCCCGTTGATCGAGCAGTCGATGAAGAAGTCGTAAAAGAATCGGCACCGTCCATCGTGACGGTGGGATCGAGACGGAGGCGTAGACATGACACAGTACACAAGAATTCTTCTCGGGATTTCATTCAGCGCGCTACTGGGAGCAGCAACGGTCCAGGCCGGCCCGCTTGATCCGGCCCGCCATCCGCACCCGGACAGCGCCAAGGCGGTTCATGAAGCGGAACACGATGTGGATCATGCTTGGGAGATTTACCATCGCGCAGCGCTAGGGGGCACGGTGGCCTCACCGGCGCTGCAGGCAGACATCGAGGAGCATCTGCACGAGGCCAGGACCCTTGTCACTCAGGCGCAGGAAGCGGCTGAGCGGGGGGATAAGCGTCAGGTGGATCGCCTGGTCGGGCAAGTCAAAATCCATACGACCCACGCCATTGAGGGGAGCAAGGAGCAGAAGAAATGACACCAGTTCTGAAGAGGAACAGAGTTCGCTGGGAGACGATTGCGGCGATCATGGCGATTGCCTGTGTCATTGGACAATCGCCCATCATGGCGGCGGCCCCGGTTTCGAAAGAGCCCGATCCGGTCCCTATGATGACGATTCCAGCGGGAGAATTCTTGATGGGGAATCCGGAAGGGAAAGGCCGCGCCGATGAGTGGCCGCAACGATCCGTCTACCTGGATGCCTTTGCGATCGATCAGGTCGAGGTGACCAATGAACGGTATCTGGCTTTCGTCGCGACCACGGGCCATCGCAATCCTCCGAATCCGTACGGCACTGGCACTCTTCAGTCTGCGAAGGGCATCGAGCAACTTCCCGTGGTGCAGACGACCTGGTACGACGCCAAGGCTTATTGCAGTTGGGCCAAGAAGCGGCTGCCGACGGAAGCGGAATGGGAGAAGGCGGCGCGTGGAACCGACGGCCGTCTCTTTCCCTGGGGCAACGAGCCGGCGACGCCGAAGCGCGCGAACTTCGACCGTGAATGGGAAGAGGAGAAGACCCTGCAACCGGTGGGGTCATTGCCCGACGGCGACTCGCCCTACGGAGTCAAGGATATGGCCGGCAATGCCCGGGAATGGGTGTCCGACTGGTATGACGCGGACTATTACAAGCATGCGCCGGACCGGAATCCGCAAGGTCCTGACAAGAAGGGCGTGGTGCGCTCGATTCGCGGCGGCTCGTGGCACAGCCCGCTGGCCGACATCACGACATCAGCCAGAGGCCGCGGCGGATTTGCGCTGCAAACCCACGGCACAGGCTTCCGCTGTGCTCGCGGGCTTGAGGGAGATGGCCAACAGAAATAGATGGGTGAGGTGCTGCGTGAGAGAGCGACTCGATCAGTGGAGCAATGGAGAAATTCTGAGAGTGATGTCTCTTTCTTCTCAGAGTGGCGCCGCGACTCCGCACGGCGTCTCTCGCTGAGGTCGACAGGTCCCTCAATCCGGAGGGGCCTGTCCCCTCGGTCGGCAGCGGGGCCGGATTCACGACAATGGCGCGGTCCGGTAGGGGGCCACGAGGAGCACAACATGATGACGATGATGATGTGGGTCATGACAGTCGGTGTGTTGACGTGTCTGGGACAGGGCGCACAGCGGCGACCACTGGTCGTGGTTCGGCGGCAGGCCGGAACGAGACGGCCTTGTGGGCACTGAGCAACAGGTGGTTGGCACCTTGTGTTGGAATCGAGGGGTCCCATGGAATCCAGTGGGAGACCAAACCAGCATCCAGTCTCCACACACTCCGTCGACGACTGTGCGCGTTGTGGAGGGTTGATGGTTGTGGAGCACTACATCGACTTGCAGGACGACACCGGGCAGATCGGCTTGACGGCCTGGCGCTGTATGAGTTGCGGAGAAGTCATCGACCCCGTCATTCTTCAGAATCGTGAGAGACCGGCGCCCAATCTCTCGTATGGCACGAAGCAGCGGAAGTACGCCCAGCCGGTCGATCAGGGGGAAGCCGATGGCTCCGGCAACCGGGACGGCGAGGACAGCGGCGGAGCATCCCGGCACAATTGACTTGCCGGGTTATGAGGCTTGTTTCTGTGAATGAGGAGAGGCGACCATGAATGTGGTGGTGACAGGCGGAACGGGATTTATCGGTCGGCCCCTCTGTATGGCGCTTTGCCAGGACGGTCATATCGTCACGCTCCTGACGCGCAGGCCGGCAGAAGCCCATCCGGTGTTCGGTCGTGCCGTAACGGTTGTGGAGTGGAATGGTCGAGAGAGTGGAGTGTGGGAGCAGACGCTTGAAGGAGCCGATGCCGTGATCAATCTTGCCGGTGCTCCGATTGCCGATGCCCGCTGGACCACTGCGCGGAAGCGCCTGCTCACCGACAGTCGGGTGTCGACGACGCGCCTGTTGGTCGACGCCCTGTCCCGCCGACCATCCAAACCCCGCACGCTGATCAGCGCGTCGGGCATCGGCTACTACGGGGCCAGTGACGATCGCGTCTTGGATGAGGGGGCAGCGCGTGGCCAGGGATTTCTGGCCGACCTTTGCCTTAAGTGGGAGGCAGCGGCGTTAGCGGCGGCATCGTTCGGAACTCGCGTGGTGATTGTGCGGACCGGAATGGTGCTCGAACAAAACGGCGGAGCGTTGCCCAAGATGGTGCTGCCGTTCCGGCTGTTCGCGGGCGGTCCGATCATGCCGGGCACGCAGTGGGTGTCGTGGATTCATCGGCGCGATCACATCGGATTGATTCAGTGGGCGCTTGCGACGTCGAGTGTCTCCGGTCCCGTCAATGCCGTCGCTCCCGGCGCTGTGACGATGAAGACGTTCTGCGATGCACTCGGACAGGTGCTCCATCGTCCCTCCTGGCTGCCGGTGCCGGGGTTCGCACTCAGGGCGGCTCTGGGGGAATTGGGGACATTGATGACGACCGGACAGCGGGTCGGTCCGGCGAAAGCGCTCGCGGGCGGCTATACGTTTCAGTATCCAACCCTGGAGCCGGCGTTGCGGGCGATTCTCACGAAGGCGTGAAGGAGGACGGATCATGGATACGCTCATCCAGTTTGTTCATGCATTAGCGGTTGCCATTCTGGTCGGCAAAGTGGTGCTCTTGTCCTTCGTGGTGGCGCCTATCCTGGCGAAAAATCTCGACCGGGAACCGTTCGGGAAAGTCGTGCGGCAGTTGTTTCCGGCCTATTACGGTTTAGGGATGGGGGCTGCGGTTGCCGGATTCATCGCGGTGAACGGACTGGTGGCGATGCACTCGAGCAGTGCGAGGCTGCTTATTGCAGGCGGGCTCTGGATCCTCGTGCTGGTGACCGAAGCCTATTGTCGGTCGACGTTGACGCCTCAGAGCAATGCGATACGGGATCGGCTCAAGGAACAGGAGTCGCGAGGAACCGTCGATCCGGCCCTTCAGGCGTCGTGGGAGCTGGTGCATCAACGGTCCGTCTATTTGAATTCCAGCGTGCTCCTTGCCGGCTGTAGTTTGATAGCGCTGATTCGTTAGTGGTGATCTAACATGAAGGGGGGGACAACATGAACAGGAGAACCGCATATCTGGCCGGTTGTGTGATGTTGGGGGTGTTGTGCAGCATGGAGGTGCGTGCGGCGGACAGTCCGGCGACGCCGTCTCCATACTCTCATGGCGATGAAGCGGCGCTGCCGAACGGTGTCATCGGGGTCTCGCTTCAGGTCGGGGCTGAGCGGATCGGCGATCCGGCGGTCCTTTATGTCGGCATGGTGCATCCGGAAGGCCCCGCCCATCAGGCGGGGCTGGCGCACGGAGACGAGATTGTGGCGGTGGATGGAATACCTACGGCGGGGAAAAGCTATGAGCAGGTCGTCAAAATGATTCGCGGGACGGTCGGGACCGTGGTCAAACTGGGTGTGAAGGGTGAGGGAGGCATGCGGGAACTGTCGATCACCCGTGTCGCCGGTGACAAGCTTCCGAAGGGCCCGGCCGGATCGCACGGCGGTCCATCGAGATAGGAGTCGATCATGGTCTGTCGCAGGACGTTCATTGCACTGTTTGCCCTGCTGGTCTTCTTGGGTCACGGGGCGGCGTCAGCTGAATCAGGACAGATGAGTGCGGTCACGGCTCACCCTACCCTGGCAAAGGCAAATCTCTTTTTGGCCGCCGGTGATTATCGTCGTGCACTCGAAGCCTGCCAGCGCGCCATCGATGACGCACCGTCGGCAGCCCACTACATCCACCTGACCTATGTATACCAGGCGATCGATGCCTATTTAGAACATCTGTCTCAGGAAGAGCGATGGATGGCGGTCGAGCACCTCTATCTGAATTTGGCCTATCGCGACACGGAGGACCTGGTCGATCCTCCGGGAGGACTGGCCCGCATGGCCAAGGAAATGATTCAGGCCAGTGTACGGCAACAGTCCGACGTCAGTGCGGCGATGGCCAATCGACTGGATAAGGCCGAGTCGGATCGTCTCTGGGTGGAACAGACGCAGTGGCGGGCCGCGAACCCGAAGACCTGGTGGCAGGGAATGCCCGCTGTCTGGATGCGTTAGGAGGGAACGATGCGCGCAAGTCCGGTCGGTGTGGATATCAAGATTTGGGGCGGGTTGTTCCTGATCGTCGGCACGATGGATCTGATCGTCATCGTGTTATTCCCCGCCTATGCGCTCAAGCTGTTCGGGACCAGTGTGGCAGGGCCTGCCTCATTCCTGATCAAGCTCCATTCCCCTGCCGTGCATCTGTTGATCGGGTACGGGTTTCTCTGGTTGCGCCCGTGGGCCTGGGGGTTGAGTCTGGCCTATGCCGGGTTCGGCATTGTGAGCGAGACGATGAATCAACTCGCCTTCGGGTTCCATATCGTGCGTTCCGGGTTCATCACAACGACCCTTCTGTTTGCCTTCTATCTCATCTGGCGGCGTTCTGTCTTTGTCGATGAGCCGATATCCGACAACAGACCGAAACGGGCCTCACAGGAGTTGTTGTAATGCGTGGCATGGTCTGGTTCAGACGGGATCTCCGACTGTACGATCAACCGGCGCTGACGGCGGCCTGTCAGGAGTGCGATGAGGTCCTGCCGCTGTTTGTGTTTGATGAACCGCTGCTCCGGTCCCGTGAGTTCGGTTCCGCCTGCGTGAACTTCATGCTGGGCTGTCTCCAGGAACTCTCGGCATCACTGGCCGGCCGGGGACTCGCGCTGCAGTGGCGACTGGGTGAACCCGTGGAAGCAGTCCTGCAGGCCGCGCGGGAATCCAAGGTCGATGTCGTCTATTGGAACCGTGACTATGAGCCTGCAGCGATCGAACGTGACCGCCGGGTGCAGCTCGCGCTTGCCGAGCTGGGCATCCACACCAGGACATTCAAAGATCATGTGGTTTTTGAGGCGGAGGAGATCCGGGGTGCCACAGGAGACCCGTTGCAACGGTACAGTGCCTATCGCGCGCGCTGGTGGGCCAAGTGGCAGGCTTCGAAACCGTCACCTCTGGTGAGCCCCAAGCCCAAGGCCTCGACCGCGGTTCTATCGCGATCCGCCCCGCGTGCTCTTCCTTCTCCAGTAGAATTGGGGTACGAGCGGGTCGCCCTATGGCTCAATCCGGGCGAGCGACAGGCGCAGATGCGGCTGCAGGAGTTTCTCGGAAAATCTGTCCACACGTATGGTGATGGGAGAAACCGTCCCGGTGTAGACGGGAGCTCGCGTCTCTCTCCGCATTTCCGTTTCGGCACATTGTCGGTCCGCACCGCTGTTCATGAAGCCCTGGCCGCTCTCGCGAAAGGCGGGCGGGTGTCGAGGGCGGATGTGCTCATCTGGATCGATGAACTGGTCTGGAGAGAATTCTTTCAGCAGGTGCTCTCAGCCTTTCCCCGGGTGGTGAAGGGGCCGTTCCGCGACGCGGCGGTTCCTCCTGTCCGCACCGCGGGGCCGAAACGGGACCGGTTGTTTCAGGCCTGGTGTCAGGGGAAGACCGGGTTTCCGATCGTGGATGCGGGCATGCGGCAGTTGCATCAGACGGGCTGGATGCATAACCGGGTGCGGATGATTGTGGCCTCGTTTCTCATCAAGGATCTGCGCCTCGACTGGCAAAGCGGCGAGCGGTATTTCATGCAGCACCTGCTGGATGCCGATGTGGCGGCGAATAATGGAAACTGGCAGTGGTGTGCGGCAACCGGGGCGGACGCGATGCGCGGATATCGTATCTTTAATCCGGCGCTGCAAAGCAAGAAGTTCGATCCCGACGGCGACTACATCCGTGCGTACGTGCCGGAACTGGCGAACGTGCCGGGCAAGAGGATTCATGAGCCGCATCTGATGACGCCCGGAGAGCAGGTTCGGGCCGGATGCCGGATCGGTGTCGAATACCCCTCGCCTTTGGTGGATCATGCACAGGCCCGCCGGGAGTATCAGGATCTCGGTAAACACAAGGTGACGACATGACGATAGGACCGCTCCGTCTCGGGATCAGCCGCTGTCTCCTCGGAGACGAAGTCCGCTTCGACGGAGGGCATAAACGGGACAATTTTCTGACCGATGTGCTCGGCCCCTACGTGGAATGGGTCTCGGTCTGTCCGGAGGTCGAGGCGGGACTGGGGACTCCTCGCGAGGCGATGCGGCTGGTGGGCGATCCAGCGCATCCCCGCCTTCTGACCATCAAGAGCGGGCGTGACCATACGCGGGCGCTGGAGAAGATGACCGCAGGCCGCCTCGCGGAACTCGGCAATCTGGATTTATCCGGGTACGTCTTTAAGAGAGGTTCGCCAAGCTGCGGGGTTGAGCGGGTGCGTGTCTACAGGGAGCACGCGATGCCGAGCCACAGTGGCGTCGGGCTATTTGCACGGGCTTTCATCGAGCAGTTCCCGCTGATTCCGGTCGAGGAGGAAGGGCGGCTCTGTGATGCGCCGCTACGAGAGAATTTTATCGTGCGCGTGTTTTGCTATCGTCGCTACCAGGATCTGCTTCAGAACGGAGTCACGAGGCAGGCGGTGGTGCGATTTCACACGATCCACAAGTATCTCCTGCTGGCCCATAGTGCACAGCACTATCAAACCCTCGGTCGCCTGGTCGGCCAAGCAGAGCATCATCGACCCAAAGAGCTGGCCCTCAAGTATGGAGAGCTGTTCATGAATGCGTTAGCCGTGAAAGCAACGGTCCGCAAGCATGTCAATGTGCTGCAGCACATTCTGGGCTACTTCAAGACGCAGTTGGGGCCTTCGCAAAAAACAGAGTTGTTAGGCGTGATCAGTGACTACCATCAGGGGCTGACGCCTTTGATCGTGCCGCTCACGCTGATCAAACATTACGTGCATCTCTTCGACGTGGGCTATATCCGGGATCAGGTCTATCTCAATCCGCATCCGAAAGAACTCATGTTACGCAATCACGTGTAACTGAATGCATGGTGAAGGGAGTACACGCATGGGAACGGTGGTCAAGGGAGTGATTCTTGTCGGTCATGGGGGGATCCCCAAGGGTTGCCCGCAGGAATTGGTCACGAAACTGAAACGGCTGGAGGCTCAGCGCCGTGCCGCGAAGCTGCCGCCTTCGGTGGAAGAAATCGAGTTAGATACCAAGATTCGCCAGATGCCGAGGACGCCGGAGACCGATCCCTATCAATCGGGACTTGAAGCGGTCGCCGCTCAGTTGCGGGCCAACTTAGGGGATGTGTTGTTCGCAGTGGCCTACAACGAGTTTTGTGCACCGACGTTGGAAGCCTCGGTGGAAGAACTCGTCAAGAAGGGAGCGACTCACATCACCGTCACCACCACGATGTTTACGCCGGGTGGCTCACATTCGGAAGTGGAGATTCCTGAAATTCTCGATCATCTGCGCCCACAGTATCCCGGCGTCGAACTGCGTTACGCTTGGCCGTTCGATCTACAGCTGGTCGCAAGCACGTTGGCGGAGCAGGTGAAGCGGTTTTTATGACGATGGCTAAGGCTGCATCCGGATGCACGCCTGTGCTCGGAGACTAAGCCTATGCAACATCTCACTCGTCTTGCATTGAACCTGGCCGAACAGGGGCTGTTACCAGACGTGGCGATCCGATGGGGGATTCGGCAGTTGCTCAAACAGCGCCTCCAGGAGATCCGGTCAGGTGACGCTGCGGCTGCGGCACGGCGGGAAATGCGATTTATCGAGGAGATACGCCGTTCGCCCATCGCTGTGCTGCCGGAGAAGGCCAATGATCAGCACTACGAGGTCCCGGTTGAGTTCTTCCGTCAGGTCCTCGGGCCTCACCTGAAATACAGCAGCGCATTCTGGCCCACCAACGCGACGACCCTAGACCAGGCAGAAGCCGCCGGTCTGTGTGAGTCCTGTCTGCATGCGGGCCTGATGAACGGGCAGACGATTCTGGAACTCGGATGCGGCTGGGGTTCCCTTACGTTGTGGATGGCTGAGCACTACCCAGACAGCCGTATCACGGCGGTCTCCAATTCCCGCTCGCAGCGGGCTTACATCGAGGCCCAAGCCAGAGAACGCGGTCTGCAGAACCGGGTTCGGGTGGTGACCTGCGACATGAACACGTTCGAGATCGACCCCGGGCAATTCGATCGGGTGGTGTCGGTGGAAATGTTCGAACATATGCGTAACTGGCCTGACCTATTTGCGCGCGTCCGCCGATGGCTGAAACCGGGCGGCCAGTTCTTCATGCACGTGTTCGTGCATCGTGCGACTTCGTACCTGTTCGAAGACCGGGGACCCGCCGACTGGATGAGTCGTCAGTTTTTCACGGGCGGGATGATGCCCGGCGATGGCCTGCCGCTGGCCTGTCAGGACCATCTCGCCTGTGTGGCCCGCTGGCGGTGGGACGGCACGCACTATGAGAAGACGGCCAACGCCTGGCTGGCCAATATGGATGCCGCCCGCGAGACACTCTGGCCCGTGATCGAGCGGGTCTACGGCAAGGCCCATGCGCAAGCCTGGTGGGGTCGGTGGCGTATCTTCTTTATGGCCTGTGCCGAGCTGTTCGGCTATGAGGAGGGCCGGCAGTGGGGCGTCAGTCACTATCTCTTCGAAAGACCGGCGGTGAGTGCGTCATGAAGATGAGCACCACGATGATCGTGAGCAACTTTGTGCTCTTTCAGATCGGCTGGTTTGCATGCGTGTGGAGCGCCGCGGTGCACCAGCCCTGGATCGGCCTGCTGGTGACGACGGGGGTGGTGGCCGCGCATGTGCTTCGTGCTCCCCTGCCGATGGCGGAACTCACACTGGTATTCCTGGCGCTCGTCTTAGGACTCGTCTTCGATAGCCTGTTGGTCTGGCAGGGCTGGATTCAGTATTCCTCGGGAATCATGATCCAAAACATTGCCCCGTATTGGATCGTGGCATTGTGGGGGCTCTTCGCAACCCTCTTGAATGTTTCGTTGCGTTGGATGAGGGGGCGTTGGGTCATCGCAGTGGTGTTTGGAGCTGCCGGGGGTCCTGCCGCCTATTATGGCGGCCTCCGCCTGGGCGCGCTGGAATTCGGCAATATGCCCGCAGGGCTGTTGGCTCTGGCCATCGGCTGGGCGGTGCTGACGCCGTTGCTGCTGGCGTTATCGGCTCGCTTTGACGGCTATGCCGGCCTGCTGGAGAAGAAGACGTCATGAGTCTATCGCTCTATGCCATGGGGCTGGTTTCGACGATGGGTCTGGCGACACTGACATGGGTGGTCAGCGTCCTCAAGCGCGATGTGAGCATCGTGGATGGCGTGTGGGCCTTGATGCTCCTCGCCGCCGCGACGGTGTACGCCACCGGTGCGGAGCCCTATACGGGACGGACGACGCTCATCCTGACGCTGGTTGTGCTGTGGGCCGTGCGCCTGTCAGGTCATATCATCCATCGCAACTGGGGTGAGCCCGAAGACCGGCGTTATCGAGACATTCGCCAGAAATACGAACCGAATTTCGCCCTGAAGAGTCTCGGCCTCATCTTCTGGTTTCAGGCAGGATTGGCATGGATCATTTCCATACCCCTGTGGCCGGCTCTCACCGTACCGGTCGATGGAGGGGCATTCGATCTACTCGGGGTGACGGTATGGACCGTCGGCATGATCTTCGAAGGCGTCGGAGATTGGCAGCTGTCACGATTCAAGGCCGATCCGGCGAACCACGGCAAGGTGATGGACCGCGGATTCTGGCGCTACACACGGCATCCCAACTACTTCGGCGAGTGCTTGATCTGGTGGGGCTTCTCCCTCTTTGCGCTGCCGGCCGGGGCCTGGTGGACGGCCGTGGGGCCGCTGCTCCTCACATACATGCTCTTGAAATTCTCAGGCGTGACTTTGGTGGAGCAGACCATCGTCGACCGTCGACCGGCATATCGAGAGTACATCGCAAGGACCAATGCCTTCATTCCCGGTCCGCCGAAGCAGGATATGCAGGCCTCCACTCCAGGAGACGGCGGTCATGCTTAGCGCCTGTTCCGTGACCAGCTGGTTTCGTATCGCGGTGGCCCTTCTCGGATTCCTGACGTGCCTTGGAAGCGCCTCCCAACCGGCTTGGAGCGCCAGCCCGCAGAGCTATGACTTCAAGGTCTTCCTCGGGAAGGATGAAATCGGACGCCAGCGCTTTGACGTCTCTTCTGAAGGCGAACGGACGCAGGTCCGGATAGATGCCCAGCTCACGGTCAAGTTCCTGTACATCCCGGTATACAGGTACCGGCATACCAACGTCGAAACATGGGAGGGAACGTGCCTGCGCGAGATTCACGCGGAGACGGATGATAACGGCGAGTCCTTCTTTGTGAACGGGATTGTTCGGAACGGACAGTTACAGGTGCAGACACAAGCCGGGAACTGGACCGGCGAGGGATGTATCAAGACCTTTGCCTACTGGAACCCTGAGTGGATCAAGGGCGAGCGATTGCTGAACTCGCAGACCGGCGAATATCAGCCCGCGTCCATTCTTGCGGTGGGTGAAGAGACGATCCCTGTGCAGGGAGTCCCGACGCGAACTACGCACCGCCGGATCGTCACGGACAAGTTCACGGTCGATCTTTGGTATACCTTGAACGGCCGATGGGTCGCGCTGCAATCCACCACGAAGAAGGGGGATACCCTTCGTTATACGCTCCAGTGAGGACGCCATGTCATCTATGAGGCCGTCATTCTTCATGCCCGTTGTGTTGCTCGCACTCGCGGCCTGCAGTAGCCCCGCGCCAATCCGCACCGCGACGGTCGTAGACTTGGAGCGGTTCATGGGGGACTGGTATGTCATCGCCACAATTCCTACCTTTATTGAGATGAACGCCTACAACGCCATGGAGTCCTATCGCTTGGCCGGGGATGGCATCGTGGCCACGACTTTTAGCTTCCGCGAGGGCGGCTTCGAGGGGGAGCACAAGACCTACCGTCCGACCGGCTATGTCCTTGATCGGGAATCGAACGCCATTTGGGGGATGCAGTTCATTTGGCCCATCCAAGCCGACTATCGCATCATCTTTGTCGACGATTCGTACAGTCAGACAGTCATCGGAAGAACCGCCCGCGATTATGTCTGGCTGATGGCGCGCACACCGCAGCTCTCCGAAGCTGATTACCAGCGGTTCCTCCGGCTCATCGCCGATGAAGGCTACGATGTGTCCAAAGTCCGGAAGGTGCCGCAACGTTGGAACTAGTGTGCGCCAGGCAGGAATGGAAGCATCCCGGACTTTGAGGCTGTGGCTGCCTGTATTGTGATCGAGCTTGGTCCGGACTTGATCAATGAGGCGCTGAAGGTCGTATGAAGATCGCGATTGTCGGTACAGGCATCTCCGGAATGGTGGCGGCCTATCTCCTTCATCGGGATCACGAGATCACCGTCTTCGAAGCCGCCGGGTATATCGGCGGACACACCAACACGATGGATGTCACCGTGAATGGCCAGACCTATGCGATCGACACGGGATTCATCGTCTTCAACGACTGGACCTACCCGAATTTCATTGCGCTGCTGAAGAAGCTGGGGGTGGAATCGCAAGTGAGTGATATGAGCTTCAGTGTGAAGTGTGAGCGCACCGGATTGGAGTACAACGGGACGTCTCTCAATACTCTCTTCGCCCAGCGGCGAAATCTGATCCGCCCTTCGTTTTATCGCATGATCCGCGATATCCTCCGATTCAATCGTGAGGCGCTGGACCTGCTTGATGAACCGGAGCCTGGCCCCTCGCTCGGTTCGTACCTCACCGCGAAGAGCTACTCTCGGGAGTTTATTGAGCAGTACATTGTTCCGATGGGAGCGGCGATCTGGTCAGCGGATCATGCGACGATGCATGAGTTCCCGGCTCGCTATCTGGTGCAGTTCTTCAAGAACCACGGCATGCTTTCTGTGGACCAGCGCCCGACCTGGCGCGTGATCAGGGGCGGGTCGCAGCGCTATATGGAAAAACTGGTGGCGCCGTTTCGGGATCGTATTCAGCTGAACGCCCCGGTCAAGCGTATTACCCGTCAACCCCACTTTGTGGAGATCGAGGCGACTGTTCAAGGGCGACAGACTCCGTCGATGCGATTCGATCACGTCATTCTGGCCACGCATAGCGACCAGGTGCTTTCGATGTTGGCCGATCCCTCCCGGGCGGAGAGGGAGATTCTCGGCGCCATCCCCTATCAAGATAATGAAGCCATTCTCCATACCGACGCCTCGCTCCTCCCGCGTCATAAACTGGCCTGGGCTGCCTGGAACTATCACCTTCTGCCGAACCAGCCGGATCGCGCGGTAGTGACCTATCACCTGAATCGTCTGCAGGGCCTGCGGGCACCCCGAGAGTTCTGTGTCACGTTGAATTATACGAAGGCGATCGATCCTCAGAAGATCATTCGGCGGATCACTTATCACCATCCGGTCTATTCCCCTGCCGCCGTCGCGGCGCAGAAACGGCACAGGGACATCAGCGGTGTGAACCGGACGTCGTATTGTGGGGCCTATTGGGGGTTCGGATTTCACGAGGACGGGGTCAACAGCGCTCTGGCGGTCTGTATGCCGTTCGGCAAGGATCTGTCGTCATGAATAGTTGTATCTATGCTGGACATGTCCGGCATCGCCGCTTCAGTCCGGTTCCCCACGCGTTTACCTATCGGCTGTTCATGATGTATCTGGATCTGGAAGAACTGCCGACGGTCTTCACGGAACGTTGGCTCTGGTCTGTGGGGCGAGGGAATCTCGCCTCGTTTCAACGGACCGATCATGTCGGCGATCCGGTGATGCCCCTGGATTGTTCTATCCGGGCACTCGTCGCGGAGCGCACGGGGCAGACCCCGACCGGTCCCATCAGGCTGCTTACCCATTGCCGCTATTTCGGCTATGTCTTCAACCCGGTGAGTTTCTTCTTTTGTTATGACACGTCCGGGAAACACGTCGAGGCGATCGTGGCGGAAATCACGAATACTCCGTGGGGCGAACGCCACTGTTATGTGCTTGGCGACAGGGACAATCTGGCGGCCGGTTCCCGCAAACGGTTTCATCTCAATAAAGAGTTTCATATTTCTCCCTTCATCGGCATGGACGTGGCCTATGACTGGCGGTTCACCGAACCGACGAGGCAGCTGACGATTCACATGGAGAACCTGCGCGACGGGCATCCCTTCTTTGACGCGACGATGGTGTTGCAGCGAAAGGAGCTGTCCGGAACTGCCCTGGCGCGGGTGCTGGTGCAATATCCCCTGATGACGGCCAAGGTTATTGGTGCGATTCATTGGCAGGCCTTGCGGCTCTGGATGAAAGGGGTGCCATTTCTTTCACATCCGAAGAAACGGAAGGAGGCGTCGCCCGTGGCGACGAATCACCTACCCCTATGAATGACACCATGATTCCCACAGATGTGATGGTCGAACGGGCGTCGGGTCCGGCCTCCCCGCCCTCACGTGTGCTGGCGCAGCTCTATCGGCTCGCCCGACGGGCGGTCTTTGTCCGGCTGGAATCTCTCCGCCATGGTTCAGTCAGCGTGGTCGACGGCCATGAGCGGCATACTTTTGGTCAGGTGACCACGGTCTGTCGGCTACAAGCGACGATCACGATCCGCAATCCGCACACCTATGCCGATGTGGCACTGGGAGGCACGATCGGGGTCGCCGATGCCTATAGGCGGGGATTCTGGAGCTGTGACGATCTCACGACACTGGTTCGTATTTTTGTCCTCAATCGCGAGCTGCTGGACGGTGTGGAAGGAGGTCTTGCGATACTGACCCGGCCCCTGTTCAGGGCCATGCACTGGCTCAATCGCAATACGAAGATGGGAAGCCGGAAGAATATCGCCTCTCATTACGACCTTGGCAACGAATTCTTTCGGCTCGTGCTTGATGAGACGATGATGTATTCCTGCGCGTACTTCGAACGTCCGGATGCCACTTTGGCGGAAGCGTCGCGTGCCAAGAACGACCGGATTTGCCGGAAGTTGCAGCTGTCCGCGAGCGATCATCTGCTGGAGATCGGCACCGGCTGGGGTGGGTTCGCCATTCATGCGGCCTCGCAGTACGGGTGTCGTGTGACGACGACGACGATCTCTCGCCAGCAGTTCGATCTGGCGGTGCAGCGTATAGAATCGGCGGGACTGCGGGATCGGGTGACGGTCATTCAGACAGACTATCGCGATCTGCCTCAGTTGAACGATCGCTTTGACAAACTGGTCTCCATCGAGATGATCGAGGCGGTCGGCCATCACTATTTCGATGCCTACTTTGATGTCTGCAGTCGGATGTTGAAACCCGACGGACTGATGCTCCTGCAGGGCATCACGATCGACGAGCGGCTCTACGAGCGGGCCAAACGGTCCGTCGATTTTATCAAGCATTTCATGTTTCCCGGCAGTTGTATTCCTTCGATCGGCGCGCTGATTGCCGCGTCGGCGAAGAGCGGAGGGCTCAATCTCGTGCAGTTGGAAGACATCGGGGCGCACTATGTTCCGACGCTTCAAGCTTGGCGCAAGAATATTGCCAAGGGGCTTCCGCAATTCCTGGCGCTCGGCTATCAACCGGATTTTCTGCGGCTATGGGAGTTTTATCTCAGCTATTGCGAAGGAGGTTTTACAGAGCGGTCGATCAGTAATGTTCACCTGCTTCTGGCCAAATCCGGCTGGCGTGGTGCTCTCATCGCAGGCTGAACAAGGTCGCCATCGCTGCCGCCGTTCATCTCACCTGGTGGGCCTCGGTACTGGGGGCGTCTTCTTCGAAGGGCTGGATCGGGCCGGCGGCGGCAACCTGCATTCTGCCGCTCACATTTCGTATGGACCGTTACTTTGCTTCAGCGGGTGCTGTCTTCCGTCCCTCAACCGTGTAGAATAGCGATCCACGATTCACTTACGTTTGTCAGGGAGGTTCCGTGCGCGAGCAATTGGCACAAGCGTTTCACGAGACGCACTCCTTTAAGTGGGATCCCCAGGGTGGGTTCAAGCTGGCGTCGGGGCTCACGAGTCCCTTCTATGTCGATTGTCGCGCACTCATGGCGCACCCGGGCGCACGCCGTCTGGTCGGACAACTGGCTTATGACGCACTCAGAGACATTCAGCTGGATTGCCTGGGCGGGTTGGAGATCGGGGCGATCTCCATTGCCACGACCATTTCCGACTATGCCTTCGCGGCCCATCCGGCTCGCGATTGGCGGACCTTCGTGGTTCGCAAACAGGCCAAGGACCACGGGTTGGGGAAGCTGATCGAAGGGGCCTACAAGCCCGGCGAGCGGGCGCTCATCGTGGATGATGTGCTGACCAGCGGCGGGTCACTTTTAAAGGCGGTGGCGGCGGCTCGAGGCGCTGGATTGACCGTCACCCATGCCCTGGTGATTGTCGACCGGCAGGAGCAGGACGGACGTGAGAAAGTCGAAGTCGAAGGACTCACGGTGGTCAGTCTTCTGACGATCGACGATCTGACCAGGGCCCACGGTGCGCAACGCAGAGGGTGAAGTCTGTCTACTTGCAACGAAACTCAATCCCCCAACGGCGTTCTTGAATGATCTCTTGTGCCCCTTCGACGGGGCCTGCTACCTTGACTCGGCCTTTGGTCTCTCCCTCCCGGATGATCGAGTAGGATCCACCGCATTTCTCTTTCATCAGCGCGAGGGCATCTTTTCTGAACGAGGCCAGCATGGCACCCTGCTCGCTTTTGAACGGATAGACGACGACTCCGCCGCGGTCGGACTCTTGTAGGAGTGTCGCGCCCTGTCCGCAGCCGGTCAGTAAGAGGGGTAGGAGGAGGAGCAGGGCTCTTGACCCCTCTTTTAACTTCTTTTTATGATCGGGCAGCATCATGTTCGACTCATCAATCGTTTCAGAACCATGAGGAGGCGCTATGAAACAGTGGAGATGGATACTCATGGGCGCTCTTCTGTTGAGTAGCCTTGCTGTCACCAGCCAGGTGTGGTCATACCATTCCTACCTGCTGACCGTCCAGCAGCTACAGGCGGGGTTAGCCAAAGCATCGACTCCCGACAAGAAAGGATTTGTGTTGGTTGATGTGAGAAGTCCAGAGGAGCACCGGACCGGCATGATTCCCGGTACGGACCTGAACATTGATTTCCGAGAGATGAAAACCAGACATCGGGAACTCGGCGCTCAGTTAGACGAGCACATTGTCGTGTATTGCCAGTCCGGCCGTCGCAGCAACATCGCCGCAGAGACGCTGGCCGATCTGGGCTATCGCCATGTCTATAATGTGTCGGGAAGCATGAATGCCTGGATGGAAGCGGGGTATCCGGTCGCGCGTTCTGGCCGCTAGGGTTTTATCGTGGGTTTGGCTGCGCCCGTCACACTCTCTCGCGGACTGAGGCCGATGATTGTGGGCAGCGGAATATGTGCGGTTGACCTGCCGGCGAACAGGTCTTTCCAATTCGCCCGCGTTTCTGAGGGTTCTCCGTTTTTCCAGAGGGATTCTGAGACGAAGAGATCAGACGAGGATCCGCCGTCCATGGCCATGGCGAGTGTGATCGACGGGAATGTATCCCGCAAGCATTGGCCGAGCCCATGTAAGGTGACCAGACCGAGGCTTTTCAGAATGAGAATGTGCCCGTCTTTGTCTTCGGCCACCACGGTCTGGTAAGCCCGCTTTCCTGTCTGCCGCACGCGGATGGTTCCCTTGCGATCAAGCAGCATCAACGACTGGGCCGCTTCCAGATAGGCGGGGGATTCTTCATGAAAGACGTCACTGGCTAGATCCAGCACCCCTGCTTTGGGTGCTGAGAGCGAAGGTTGGGGTTCTGCGACGAACAGTCCTTGCCATATGCTGTGGCGTCGACTGCCAAGTGACTTCCCGCCTTTAAGGAGCAGGCCGAGGTACGCGAAGTTCTCTCTAAACAGCCCCGCGTTGAACACAATCTCATGACTGGTTCGTTTCTGCCATTCGTCAATACTAGGGGGATGCAGCAGACCTTCCTGAGCAAAGTGATGTACCGAAAAGCGGTGGAGGGCTGGATTGACCTTGATGACCAACAAGCGGTCCATGTCGGGACATCGCTCATCCGGTTGCCAGATCGAGGCGGCGAGACCCGGGCTGAGTGGTTCCCAATGGGGTTCTTGTGCAAGTGCCGGCGCTGCTGACCAGAGCAGGAGTGCGATAAAAAACACGCGTGGCATCAGGCAGGAACAGTGCGTCGTCTGCGTCGTCAGAAGGTCCATGAGGCCCATCCCTGGTGGCGCCGTCATGCGGCGTCCTGCGCGATTACGATGCGTGAGACGTGGAGGCTTCCTTCCGCGGCGAACCGTTCTGTGGGAGTGGCGTCAGATCGAGGAGCTGGCGAATCCGTTGGCTCAAGGCTTCCGGCGTAAACGGCTTCTGGAGGTAGTCACTCAGCTGATCAGTCGCCCCGATGCCGACATCGTCGGCATACCCCGAGATGAAGAGAATCCTGAGGTCGGGCTTGAGGATGCGCAGATGTTGTGCCAGTTCGGTCCCGTTCATGCCGGGCATGACCACATCGGTAAGCAGCAGCTGATAATTGCCAATCTGCTGCGTGGCAACCAGGCAGGCTTCCAGTCCGTTCTTGGATTCCAGTACGCGATAGCCGAGTTTCTTGAGCTCGTCCCGGACGAGATCCCGCACGGAGGCGTCGTCTTCGACGAGAAGGATGGTTTCACCTCCTCGGTTTGATGAACGAGGGGTTTGGTCGGACGCGGTCGGATCAAGATTGGATCGGACGCTGGGGAAATAGACGTCGAAGCGACTGCCTTGTCCAATCCGGCTGGTCACATCGAGGCCCCCTCCACTCTGGGTGACAATTCCAAACACGGTTGATAGACCCAGGCCGGTGCCTTTCCCTTCTTCTTTGGTGGTGAAAAACGGTTCGAAGATGTGGGTGAGGGTATCAGCCGACATTCCGGTTCCGGTGTCGGAGACGCTGATTTTGACGAAGGTACCGAGCGCGGGGAGCTGGACATGATACATGGGCATCTTTGTCAGCTCGACCTGTGCGGTCTCGATCCTCAGCCTCCCGCCTTTGGGCATCGCATCCCGCGCATTCACAACGAGATTCATGAGGACTTGTTCAATCTGGGCGGGATCAGCGCTGATGCGGAGATCCTGAGGTGCCAGGGCGAGGGTGAGTTCCAGATCTTCGCCGATCAGCCGGCGCATCATGGTTTCAAAATTGGTGATCAGGGGATTCACGCTCAGCACTTTTGGGGTCGACGGTTGCTTACGGCTGAAGGTGAGGAGCTGACGGATCAGTGTCGCGGCCCGATCGCCGGCCTTCTGCATTTCTTCGACTTTGGCTCGGAAGGGATGTTCTGTCTCCATCTCGTTGAGCAGGACTTGGGCATGGCCCATGATGACGGTGAGGAGATTGTTAAAATCGTGGGCGAGCCCTCCGGCCAGGCGGCCGACGGCTTCCATCTTCTGGGCCTGCCGAAGTTGCTTCTCGCTCTGTCGCAGGGCTTCTTCGACGCGGGCGCGCTCCTGCCGTTGCTGTAGTTCCCTGATGGCGCGTTGGAGTGAGGGCACAAGCCGTCCGAGGCGCTGTTTCAAAATATAATCGGTGGCGCCGCGATGCATGGCGTCGATGGCCAATTCCTCGCCGAGGGTTCCGGAGACGAAGATGAAGGGGATGTCGGGTCTGAGTTGTTGCGCGAGTGAGAGCGCAGTGATCCCATCGAATCCGGGAAGAGAATAATCCGCCAGGATCAGGTCGATCTTCCCTGCTTTCAAGGCGTCGACAAAGGTGTCTCGCCGATCGACCCGGCTGGTCTCACAGGGAATACCGCCCTCGTTGAGTGTCGCCAGGATCAACTCGGCGTCGACGGTGTTGTCCTCCAGCTGGAGGAGTCTTAGCGGGGTCGTCACAGAACCTCGGGGTGCGTCATATTAGTTAGTGGACGCCGAGCCTTCGGGGGGTGGCTCATTGATCACGCCCCAGAACGTGCCTAATTCTCTCACGGCGGTGAGAAACTGGTGAAACTCCACTGGCTTCACGACGTAGGCATTGGCACCTAGGGCATAGCTTTCTGCCAGGTCTTTTTCCTCCCGGGAAGAGGTCAACATGACGACGGGAATCGGACGAAGGCTGATGTCGGACTTGATCGTGCGGAGGACTTCGAGCCCGTTGACCTTGGGCATTTTGAGGTCCAGAAAGACAACAGCGGGATTGCCTTTGAGGCGCGATTTGAATTGCCCACGGCAATAGAGATAGTCCAAGACTTCGGCGCCGTCGTGGCACAGGACAACCTTATCGGAGATATGCTCTTCTTCCATGGCCGCAAGAGCCAGTTCCGCATCTCGGGGGTTGTCTTCGGCCAGTAAGATGGGTTTTGCAGCCGTCATGTTCGAGGTCTCCTGGTTGGGAGTGTGACAAAAAACGTCGCGCCTTGATCGGGGATGCCTTCAGCCCACACCCGCCCTCCGTGGCGATGGACGATGCGACGCACATTGGCGAGGCCGATGCCGGTCCCTTCAAATTCATCGGCTCGGTGAAGCCGCTGGAAGACGCCGAACAGCTTGCCGAGATATTGCATATCGAATCCCACGCCGTTATCGCGGACAAACACAGTGATCTCCCCTGCGCTCTTCCGTTCAAGCCCGATGGCGATCTTCGCGATGGGCCGGGTTCCGGTAAACTTGATCGCGTTCGAAATCAGATTCACAAACACCTGTCGAAGCATGGCGGGGTCGCCCGGTACCTCCGGCAGTGTGTCGATTGTCCAGGATATTTCCCGTCCTTGCAAGTCAAGACGTAAATCGTAAAGGATGGTCTTAATGAGCTGGTCGAGATTGACCGTGGTATGGAGCATTTCCTGGCGTCCCATGCGGGAAAACACGAGGAGGTCGTCAATCAATTGGCCCATCTGTTTGGCCGAGTCGGAAATCGTTTGGAGGTACCGCTTGGCTTTCTCATTCAAGGTGTCGCCGACTGATTTACTGAGGAGCGAGGCATAGCCATCAATATGGCGAAGCGGCGCACGGAGGTCGTGCGAGACCGAATAGCTGAAGGCCTCAAGCTCTTTATTGGCCGCCTCGAGAAGTTCTCCGCGAAGTTGCAGTTCCGCTGCGACCTTTCGACGTGCGGTAATATCGTGCCGTATGAGGTAATAGACAGAGGCGAGGAGTACCAGTTGCAGGAGAGCGCCTAAGGCGAGGAGCACAATAGTATTGGTTGTGCTGAGGGTCGATTCGCTGAGGCGCCTGCGTAAATTCTGACGTTCCTCAACTTCCATTTCCCCGATGATGCGGTGAATGGCCGTGAGCTCCCGTTTCGCGGCACCTTCAAGCGCGATGCGACGGACGGCTTCGAACCCCCCTCCATCCCGTTTGGCGATCGCCCCTGTTTCTGCATTGATTTGCTGCTCGATCAGTTTCTGGAGTGTGTCGACTCGACTCTCTTGGAGCGGGAGCCCTGTGGTGAGGTCTTTCAAATACTTCAGATAGGTGGGTTTCTGTTCCGTGAGTGACCGGAAGCTCTTCAGGTAGACGACTTCTCCGGTGACGAGGTAACGGCGATGGTTATTTTCCGCCTCATCCATCGCCACATCCACGTTATTCAACAGCTGGAGAAGATCATGGCTTCTTGTGTCGAGGCGGCTGTTCTCGATCAGAATGGTCGTATTGCGGTATGACACGGCGCCGATAATGAGGATGCCGATAAAGACCAGACTAAATCCTGCGAGGATCCGGCGTTCAATGGTCAGTTCGCGGAATCGCATGACGAGTGTCCGCTTGGCCGGTTGAGGCGGACTGAGAGCCGGGGTGGGGCCTGTTTCCGGGGTGGGATCTCCGGCGAGCGGAGGCAGCGGCGGTCGATCGCTCGTCACTGTGTCCATGGAAAGAAACCGCGTTGAAAGGTGTAGGGAAAACTTTGGGCACTCTACTCTCGGCGGTTGACAGGCCGCAAGATCTATTTTAGCAGATCTGCGACGGATGCCAGATGGCTAGCCGCCGAGAGGGGGGACGGGGGGAAGACCGGTCGTGGCAGGTGCCGGGAGATGTGAGAACATCATCGTTGCCGAGACCACCCAGTCGATGAAGGGTTGGGGATAGATACCGATCAACAGCGTTCCGGCAAGGCCGACATATACCACAGCCTTCATAGGACCGGAAATCCGAATGGGTGATGGGTCAATCGGTTCGGCAATGTACATCTTCTTGACGACGATCAGGTAGTAGTACATGGAAATCACGATGTTCACGAGCCCGACGGTAATAAGGGTATACAGCCCTTCCTTGATGGCTGCCACAAAGATGTAGATCTTGCCGATAAACCCGGCTAAGGGCGGCACGCCGGCCAGCGAGAGGAGGAACAGCAGCATGGAAAAAGCCAGAAACGGCGATCGGCGATTGAGTCCGCTGTAATCGTTGATCTCTTCGCTGCCAATGGCCTGGCTCATCGCGATCACAACCGCGAAGGCACCGATATTGGCGAACAGATAGGTGAGAAGATAAAAGAGGATCGCATCATTGCCCATCTTTGTGCCCGCTGCCATTCCGATGAGGACGTTTCCGATTTGGGCAATGCCGGAATAGGCCAGGAGACGCTTAATATTCGTTTGGGCGATGGCCACGATGTTGGCGTAGGTCATCGATAAGACCGAGACCGCTGCGAGCAAGAGCACCCACATCGGTTTAAAGGTGAACAGGGCCACGAAGAACAACCGGAGCAGGATGGCGATGGCTGCGCCCTTTGGGGCAATGGAGAGAAACGCTGTGACGGGGGTGGGCGCACCGTGATAGGTGTCCGGAATCCAGGAGTGGAACGGGACTGCGCCGATTTTGAAACCGAGCGCCGCGAAGATCAACAGGAAGCCGATGATCAACCCCGGCGTAGCCGGCGCAGAGGCCATGTCTGAAAAGACCAGCTTGCCGGTTTCCCCGTAGACTAAGCTGATTCCGTAGGCGAGGAGACCCGCGGCAAAGACCCCAAGAATAAAGAACTTGAGGCCGGCTTCATTTGACGCGAGGTCTTCGCGCAGGTAGGCGACGAGGACATAGAATCCGAATGTGGAAAATTCCAGCGTGATGAACAGTGACAGCAAATCGTTGGCGGAGGCCATAAACATCATGCCGAGGGCAGACATGACGATGAGGAAATAATACTCCCCCCTGAAAAAGGCAAAGCGGTTGACATATTCGATGGAGGCAAGGATCACGAGAATGCTCGCGCCGACGATGAACATCTTAAAGAAGATGGACATGCGATCGAGCACAAACATGTTTCCGAATAGGGCTCCGGAGATATGCGTCAAGTCGAACCAAGCGAGGCAACCTAGGGTGACGACGAGACCCACGACGCTCAAGTAGGCCAGCTGTTCCTTAGGCAGTCGGGGAAAGGCAAAGTCGACTATCAAGACTAGGCACAGCCACAGCGTCAGAAAGATCTCCGGCAGGAGAAACAGGAGATCGGCAATCGTCATATTGAGTTCAAAGTTCATAGTGTCGACTGGTACCCTATTGAGCCACGGGCGAATCAGGGAGCTGCGCTCCACGGGCCGCTAACTGCTCGTGCAGTGATGTTGCCGTGCCCTTCGGAGCCTGAAGCTCGGCGACGGGCACGACGTGCGTAATCTTTGCGATGAGTGGATCGACTCCTGAGCGAACCACGTTATACAGGTGCATGGGGAAGAGTCCAAACCCCACGCTGACGGAAATCATGATTAAGAGCGGGAGACGGTCAACGAACGCCACGGCGTCATGGGAGTGACTGTACTTCTGGTCCATCGGGCCGTAGAACAGGCTCCGCATCATCTTAAAGAGGTAGGCCATCGTCAGCACGATTCCGAGCACGGCCACAATCACTTGGAGTGGATATTTGTTCCAGCTGCCCACGATGATCATAACTTCAGCGATGAAATTGATCGTCCCCGGCATCCCGATGGAGGCCATGCACCCCACCACGAAGCAGGCGGAGATAAATGGCATCTTATTCGAGAGCCCGCCGAGTGAAGGAATGTCACGGGTATGGGTCTGATCGTAGACCCAGCCTGCCATCGAAAAGAGCATGCCCGTGGCCATGGCGTGGGCGAACATGTAGATCACGGCGCCGCTCAGGCTGATGTAATCCAGAGCTGCCATGCCGAGAAATACATAGCCCATGTGACTGGAACTGGAGTACCCGATGACATACTTGGTGTCTTTGGCGTAATAGGCCACGAACCCGCCGTAGACGATACTAAACATGCAGAGCACGGCTGCCATCGGCATGAGTTCGCGCGTGGTTTCCGGGAGAATTTCGTAGGCCACCCGGATGATCGAAAAGTGTCCGAGTTTCATGAGGACGCCGGCATGCAACATGCTGGTGGCGGCAGGTGCGGCGGCGTGTCCCACCGGTGACCAGGAATGCAGCGGCCAGAGCGGTGCGATGGAGGCGAATCCGAAGAAAATCAGGACCCAAATGATCTTGTCCAGCGTGGTTCCCAGCACGGGAATATTCATCAGCGTGCTGGCATGTTCGCGGAGCACCAGGATGTCGAAGGTGTTCAGGCCTGAATACTTATAGATCAGGAGAATGCCCATGAAGGCGGCGACGGCAAAAGCGGAGAGAAACAGCACCAGCTTCATGGCAGCGTATTCTTTGCTGTTTGAGCCGAAGTTGAAGATGAAGCCGACGGAATCGCGTTGTTTGACGCCTTCCGGATCGGTCATTTCCAGATACTTCTTGGTGTGGCTGCCCCACATACCCAGCAGCAGATACATCGGAATGACCGACATTTCGTAGAAGAAGTAGAGGAAGAAAAGGTCCAGCGACATGAACACGCCGATGGTCGCGGCGGCCAGAATGAGAATCCAGATGTAAAACTCTTTTGCACGATCTTTGATGTGCCAGGAGACAAAAATACCCGCGAACAACAAGATCGACGAGGCCAGGACCAGGGGTGTGCCGATGCCGTCGACGCCAAGGTACAGCGAGATACCGAGTTGTCGCGACCACTCAAACCGCTGGATAAACTGGAATCCGCCTCTGACAGGATCGTACGAATAGAACAGATAGAGGGACGCGATGAGCGAAATAAACGCCGATCCGGCGGCAATCCCGCGTACGAGGAGCGCCTGGCGGTTGGAGACGAAGATCAACGCGAGCGCGCCAAAGAACGGAGCGAAGAGAATGTAGAGTAAGGCGTAATCACCCATGGGTCTTAGCGATCCAATCGTTGAACTGGTTCAGTCAGCACGGCGACGGTTCCATGATCGAGCCGGTCTACCAGCGCTTGAATCGAACCGTTCATGATGTGGAGGAAGGGCGATGGATAGAGCCCGATCCAGAGAATCATGACGGCGAGCGACACGGCAATGACCATTTCCCGCAACTGTAAATCGACCATCGTATTCTTCACGGCTTTTCCGAGAGGGCCCAGGATCGCCCGTTCGTAGTACCACAGAAAATAGGCCGCACCGAAAACGACTCCGGTGACGGCGAGGGCGCCGAAGACCCAGTTGGCTTTAAATGTACCGAGGAGAATCAAAAACTCGCCGACAAAGCCATTGGTGCCGGGTAAGCCGATTGAGGCAAGCCCGATCAGTAAAAAGAACGAAGCGAGAAGCGGCACCTGTTGAGCCATCCCGCCGAATGCCGACAGGTGTGTGGTTTGCTGTCGCGAGTAGAGGAACCCGGCGATAAAGAAGAGTCCCGCCGTGCTGAATCCGAGATTAATCATGGTCAGGAGGCTGCCCTGGAGACCCTGATAGTTCAGCGCAAAGAGCCCCACCATCACAAAGCCCAAGTGGCTGATGCTGCTGAACGCCAGAAGCCTGCGGAAATCCGGCTGGATCAGGGCCATGATGGCGCCATACGTAATTGCGGCGATTCCCAGGCACATGATGACCGTCACCACGGTGTGGCTCTTCGATGCCTCCGGCAGCAAGGGAATGCTGAATCGGATAAAGCCGAATGTCCCAAGCTTGAGCCCGGCGAGGACCACGGCCATGCCGATCGGCCCTTCGAGCAAGGCGTCGGGCAACCACGTGTGGAATGGAAACACCGGGGCTTTGAAGGCAAAGCCCATGAACATCAGCCAGAAAATGAGGATTTGCTGATCGACCGGAATGGGGACGGCCAACAGATCAAGGAGGTCAAAGGAGTAGAGCTGATCGGTATGACGAAGGACTGCCCAATGGTGAAAGTTCAGATCCAGCAGGGCAATTCCCACGAGCATGAACACACTGCCCAAGAGGGTGTAGAGGACGTATTTCAAGGCGGCATGATGCCGCTCAGCTCCGCCGCCCCAGAGCTTAATCAGGAAGTAGCTGGGGATCAGCATCAATTCCCAGAAGACGAAAAACAGAATCAGATCCAGCGAGACGAAGACGCCCATCGTTGTCGTCTCAAGGGCCAGGAGACACATCATGTAAAGTTTCACCTGGTGACGAATCGTATCCCAGGAATACACGATGACCAGCACGGTCAGGAACGCCGTCAGGCCGACAAAGAGGACGCTGATGCCGTCAACGGCCAGGTGATAACTGATGCCCAGGGCGGGAATCCATCGCACGTGTTCGGCGAATTGCATCGCAGCTGAATCGGGGACGAAGCGCAAGAGAACAAAGACAGCCAGCGCCAGTTCGACCAGGCTGATCGTCAGGGCGGAGGTCCGAACCATGTCCTCATCATCCACGAGCCAGAGCACGGCGGCTCCGACAAACGGGAGAAAGAGGAGGCAGGACAAGATGGGAAAACCAGCTGCGAGTTCTTCTAACATAATCGTTGCACGACTCCGACGATCCCTCGACGTGACTTACTTTTGGACGATCAGTTGTACGACTAACGCCAGCAAGAAGAGGCCGGCGACAATTATCGCCGCATAGTGATGGACCATGCCGCTTTGGAGCCTGCGCCCCTGGCGAGCGGCAAGATGGTTGCCGAGTCCAATCACATTGAGGCCGGCATAGACCACGTATTTTTCGAGCCAGGTGGATCCGGCTGATCCCCATTCGGCCATCTGTGCGACGCCGTTGACGAGACCATCGATCACGGTCCGATCAAACCAATCCAGGAATTCCCCCAACCGTTTGGTCGGCTCGACAAACAGGAAGTCATAGAGCTCGTCTACGTAATACTTGTTCAAGAGAGTTGTGTAGACGCCTTGGAATCTGACTGACCAGTTGTCCGCGGTTGAAGGACTTAAACTATAGAGAAAATGAGCCAGGCCCCATCCGAGCAGCGCAATGCCGGTGGCTGTTCCCATAAGAAGCAGGGTGGTCGCAACACTGGTTTCGTGTCCGCCGGTAGCGCCTGCAACGGGGGCCAGGAACCCATGGAGCCACCCATGTTCCGGTGGGAATCCCAAGATGAGTCCACCGAAGACTGATAACACGCCGAGCGCCATCAGTGGTCCGACCATCACCATGGGTGACTCATGGACATGCTCTTCTGTGTGATGGTCCATGCGAGAGGCGCCGTAGAAGGTCAGGTATGTCAGCCGGAACATGTAAAAAGAGGTGAGGAACGCACCGATCGCCGCCAGTCCATAGAAGAGGAACTGGTGATTCAGAAACGCGTGGCCCATGATCTCGTCTTTACTCCAGAACCCGGCCAACGGTGGGATACCTGCGATCGCAATGGTGCCGATGAGGAAGAGCCGATAGGTCCAGGGTATCTTCTTGCTAAGCCCGCCCATTTTACGGATGTCCTGTTCCCCTGACAGCGCATGGATGACTGAACCAGCGGATAAGAACAAGAGAGCTTTGAAGAAGGCATGGGTCATGACATGGAAGACGGCGGCTGTATAGGCGCCGATTCCGCACGCGAGAAACATGTAGCCGAGTTGGCTGACGGTTGAGTAAGCCAGCACACGTTTAATGTCGGTTTGCACCAGTCCAATGGTCGCTGCAAATAAGGCGGTGCAGCCTCCGATGATTGCGACGGTCTCCATGGCAATGGGAGAGAGGTCAAAAATGGCATGGTTTCGGACGATCATATAGACCCCTGCGGTAACCATGGTGGCGGCATGGATCAGCGCGCTGACCGGTGTGGGGCCTTCCATCGCATCCGGTAACCAGGTGTACAGAGGAAGCTGGGCGGATTTCCCGACCGCGCCGACTAACAGGCAGAGGGCGATGGCGGTGGCCATGTCGGGCGAGAGTTGGCCTAGCTGGGCAAACACTTTTGTGTAGTCGAGGGTTTTAAAATTAATAAAGATCAGGAAGATGGCCAAGAGAAAGCCTGCATCGCCGATACGGTTGACGACGAACGCTTTGGAGGCGGCTTTGGCGGCGGAGACTTTATCGTAGTAATAGCCGATGAGCAGATAGGAGCAGAGGCCGACCCCCTCCCACCCGATGAACAGGACCGCATAGTTGTTGCCCATGACGAGCAGCAACATGGAGACCATGAACAGGTTCATATAGGTGAAGAAGCGAGTGAAGCCGGCTTCACCGTGCATGTAGCCGACGGAATAGACGTGAATCAGGAATCCCACGCCGGTGACAACCAAGAGCCAGACGCAGGTCAGGGGGTCTACCAGATAGGCCAGGTTAATGGTGAGGTCGCCGCCGAAGATCCATTGATACGCTACAACTTCATGAGTGGCTCCGGTGCGGAGGACATCTGCGAAGACGCCGATGACACAGAGGAATGAGAGTCCTACGGACCCCCAGGCGAGGCGGTGGGCGACCTCATGAGAATACCGGCTGCCAAGGAGCCCATTGGCAATGACGGCCAGCAAGGGGAAGACCGGAATCAGTTTAATGAGCAGATCAGTTAAATCGAACACGTTACCACTTCAAAAGGTTCATTTCATCGACGTTGGTTGAGAGCTTCCCGCGGAACACGACAATGATGATAGCTAAGCCGATGGCGGCTTCTCCTGCGGCGATCGCAATGATGAACAGGGCCACCAACTGGCCGGCCATGGACTCAAGATAATAAGAAAAGGCCACGAGATTGATATTGGCGGCGTTGAGCATAATCTCGACGGACATCAGCACGATAATAAAATTGCGTCTGATCAGGACGCCGAGGAGTCCGATGACGAACAGGACTGCACTGACTGCCACATAGGCGGCTAACGGAAGCATGCGTCAGTCTTTCCTCAAGTTGAGCGGCTTGGGTGTTTTCGCCAGCACGATTGCTCCGATAATCGCACCCAACAAGAAGACCCCCACGATTTCAAATTGCAGGAGATAGTCGCTGAACATCTTGATTCCGATCGCGGCCGTGTCCCCGTCCTGCAGGACCGCGACGGCTGGTGCGTCGCCTTTCGCTCCGGCAAAGGGCGAGTGGAGTAAGAGATATATCACGTAGAGGGATCCCAGAATGGCCGGGGTCAAAAAATACAGATAGGTGGAGTGAAAATAGCGCTCATCCGTTTTCAGATTCAGGAGCATCAGGACGAAGAGATAGAGCACGAGGATGGCTCCGGCATACACGATGACTTGGACGGCCCAGAGAAACTCTGCGTTGAGCAGGACGAAAAATCCGGAGACGTGCAGCAGCAGGGCAAGCAAGGCCAACCCGCAGTGGACTGGATTTTTGAGCGCGACCGTCATGACGGCGGCCGCAATACTCATCAGCGCAAAATACGAAAAGAAGACAGCAATCATCAGGTGTCTCAGCTCAAATGCTTGGGAGTCGATTGTGTGGCTTTGAGGACCGACTGGGGGAAATAGTATCGGTACTCACGACTCTCCTCGACATTTTTCTCCTGGTTATGGGCGTACAGATATTTTTTCGCGTCACTGAGATGACGCTCGCCAATGTCGTAGAGCCGCTTCTTGTCGAAGAGGAGGGTGCGCTTGTCATGCGTGGAGAATTCGTACATCTTGGTCATGGCCAGCGCATTGACGGGGCAGGCTTCCACACAGTACCCGCAGAACACACACTTCGTGATGTCGATGTAAAACTCTGTTGCGTACCGTTGCAGGGGGCGGGTTGGGTCCTCCGCACTGATCACCTTAATACAACGGGACGGACAGGCGGCCTCACAGAGATCGCAGCCCACGCAGCGTTCGCGCCCATCGTCATAGCGCAGCAGCGATAATGCGCCCCGATGGGTGTCGGGAAGGGTCCGCTGTTCGCGCGGGTACTGAAACGTAATCGGGCGATGGAACATGTGGCGAAACGTCACCTTCATCGCATCCCAGATCTCATAGAACAGGGCTGCATGCAGAATCTTTTTTGTCAGTGTGGCAACGCTCATTGTCGGCTCCCGCCCGCGATACGAATATCGATCCTTATGTTTACGCCTTTTCGATGCTGACCCATGTGTGTTTAAAGGTCGGCACGCCAGTGACAGCATCTACCTGTACAGCCATTAAATCTTTGACCGGGGGTTCATTGAAATGCTCCGGGAAGAAGCAGGTGTTCGGTGCCTGTGCAATATCGGACTGCACGCCCAGTTGGAGCGAGCCCCGTTCAGAAGTCACGCGAACCTTTGTGCCTTCTTGGAGTCCCAGTCGTTGCATATCGGCTACATTCATCCGAAGCTTTCCGGTGTTTGGCGCAATGTTGATCAGTCCCGGCGCCTCTGTCGACATCTTGCCTGAATGGGCGAGTAATTGTCCCATCACTAGTGCAAAGGGACGTTTGGAATCGGTGACTGGCGCCGCAGCGCGATAGCGAGTCTTCACTTCGGCGGCGTATCCGTTTGTCAGGTATTGATCGGGATCTGGCGTTACTTTACGAGGCTGGCCGAGGTTGTAGTACCCGGGCAGGAGTTTCATGATTTCGGTTTGAATGTCGTTGGCTGATTCGTATCCCCACTGGGCTCCCAGTGCGTTGGCCAGGGCGGTCATGATGTGCCAGTCTGGAAGGCTTTCTCCGACGGGATCCATGGCCTGACGCACGCGCAGGACGCGTCCTTCCAGATTTGTAAACGTCCCCTCTTTCTCTGCGTAGGTGCAGGCGGGCAGGACAAAATGCGCCTGACGACCGGTGTCGGTTAAGAAGGGATCTTGGACAACCAGCAGCTCAAGCCGTTCAAGCGCGCTGCGGACTTCAACTGAAGCCGGGAGTGTGGCCAAGGGATTTTCGCCGATGACATACAAGGCCTTGATCTGACCGCTTTTGCAGCGCTTTAAAATTTCAATCAGGTTGGCGCCGGTTGCAGTGGCGGGTAATGAAGCCTCCCACGCCTTGCTGAATCGGTCCCGCGCCCCCGCATCGTCGTAACGGCTCTGGCCTGGTAGGAATTCAGGCGCAACGCCCATGTCCACCGCGCCCTGCTCGTTCGGCTCTTCCGTCAAGGTGTTGACGCCGCAGCCGGGCTGGCCGAGTTTACCGGTTATCCAGGCCAGGTCGATCAGCTTCAACACATTCTGATAGCCATCAGGCCGCCGCACGATACCCTCTGCGCAGAGGAAAATAGAACGTGGCGCTTCGGCCATGATGGCGGAGATTTCTCGATAGGCGTCGACGGAAATTCCCGTGTACGCGGCAATCTGTTCGAGAGAGAGACCAGCCAACGCGGCTTTCAATGCCTCGTAGGCTTTCGGGTGTTTTTCGATGGCGTTTTCGTCGACGAGGTCCTGATCGATAGTGGCTTTGACGAGGCCATCTATGACCCATCCCTCAGTGCCTGGCTTGATGAGGAATGGATGGGAGGCCAGCTTTCCGATGTTCGTGACGGTCGAATCGAGAACGACCACCTGCGCTTTGTACACCCGGATAGCTTCCTTGATCCGGACCGCGGTCAAGGGATTAGTCTCGGTGATGTTGGAGCCGATCACCAGAACGGCCTTGGCTTTCGTGAGGTCTTCCCAGTCGTTGGGAGTCCGTCCGAATCCCAGGGCATGGCGGGAGGCGTGGACGAAATTCATATGGCCGTAGCGGGCGCTGCTGTCGAGATGATTACTGCCGAACACGGTCCGCATGAGTTTTTGGAACAGATAGAGTTCTTCGTTCGTGCAACGGGCGGTAATCAAGCCAGCAATCGCATCCGCGCCGTGTTTCTGCTTCACCTCGTTGAAACGGTCGACGACCTGGTGCATCGCTTCGAGCCAGGGCTTGGGCACGAGTTGGTTTCCCTCGCGCACAAGCGGCTGAGTGAGCCGAGTCTTGCTGTCGAGATACTCGAATCCGAACCGTCCCCGGACGCAGAGTCCACCGTGTCCTTTGGCGGTGTCCTCGCGATCGCCCCATTTATTCTTCCAGGACAAGGGGGAGGTCACGCGGATGACTTCAGAGTCTTTCGTTTCCAGATAGAGTTGGCAGCCGTCGCCACAATAGTTGCAAGTGCTGGCGGTCTTTTTCATTTGCCAGGGCTTGTAGAGGTACTTCGAATACTTGTTCGTGATCGCGCCGACGGGGCATACGGCAAGACAGTCGCCGCAGAATTCGCAGGACAGCGGGAGGTCGCCCTTCGCCACAACCTGGTTGAAGCCGCCCTTTTTCATGAATTGCAGGGCGTCGATCATCAGCACGTCTTTGCAGACGTTGATGCATTCGGCGCAGGCGATGCAGCGATTCATGTTGAAATCGAGAACGAGGCTGCGGGTATCTTCCGGAATGAATTTCTGCTTTGCGCTGGCCAGATTCGTCACGCCGTGTTGAAACGCCATGTCCTGGAGTTCGCAGTGGCCGTCCGCGTCACAGACCGGACAATCCAGCGGATGGACCGAGAGATGTTTTTCGACGGCTTTCTTTCGTGCGAGGAAGAGATCCTCCCCCTCTGTTCTGATCACCATCCCGGCGGTGGCTTTGGCTGTACACGACCGAACCGGAGCCTTCTTCCCTTCTTGCATGACGAGGCACATGCCGCACGAGCCGAATGGGTCGAAGGTATAGTGATAGCACATGGCCGGAATGATCTTGCCCGTGCTGGAAATTACGTCGTATAGCGAGACGCCGTCTTTGGCTGACACGGTCTTCCCGTCGATGCTGAGCTCGATCGACGTGGCTTCGATATCCGGATTGGTGGCTGGCTTCAAGCCCATGGTTCGGATCCTTGTCTCTCTCTGGCTACCGGTCGCATTCGCCCATGACAATATCGTACGTGCCGAACAATGTAATGGCGTCGGCGATCATATACCCGCGTGACATGTAATCAAATGCGCCCATATGAATGAAGGAAGGAGCGCGGATTTTCAGGCGATAGGGTTTCCCACCGCCGGTACTGACAATATGGAAACCCAGTTCACCTTTATGCGCTTCCGTTCCGCAGTAGATTTCCCCCGGGGGTGCGTTGAAACCCTGGGAGAACAGTTTGAACTGCTGGATCATGGCCTCGAGATTCGTAAAGACCCGTTCTTTAGGCGGCAGCGTGACGCTCGGGACATCCGCCATGATCGGACCTTCCTGCATCTGCTCCAGGCACTGCCGGATGATTTTGACGCTTTCATACAGTTCCATGACCCGGATCCAATAGCGATCGTAGGTGTCGCCATTTTTTCCCACCGGTACACTGAATTCGCATTTGGGATAGGCTGAATAGGGCTCGTACTTGCGCAAGTCGTAATCGACGCCGGAACCGCGCAATGTCGGGCCACTGAGTCCGAAGCTGACAGCATCTTCCGCTGAGATGACGGCGACGCCCTTAGTGCGTGCGACCCAGATTCGGTTCGTCTCCAGGAAGACGATGTACTCATCGATCTTGGGTGGAAAGTAGTCGAGAAATTTCTTGAGCTTGTCGAGCAAGGATGGAGTGAAATCGCGTTCGACCCCACCGATCCGGTACCAGCTGGTGGTCAATCGGGCGCCACAGAGCTCATCGAACCAGTCCAAGAGGATTTCCCGGTCGCGGAAACAATAGAAGAAGACGGTCATGGCACCGATATCAAGCGCCTGGGTTCCTAGCCAGAATTGATGGCCGATGATGCGCTGAACTTCCGCGACGATGGTACGGAGGTACTCGGCCCGATCAGGCACTTGGAGATTCAGCAGCTTCTCGACGGCGCGGCAATAGGCGAAGTTGTTGTACATCGCGCAGACATAATCGAGCCGGTCCGTATGGGGAATAAACTGGTGATAGGTGCCATCTTCGGCGAGTTTCTCGACCCCGCGGTGGAGAAAACCCAAGACCGGCGTCGATTTGACCAGCCGTTCCCCTTCTAATTCCAGAATCACTTTGAGGACACCATGGGTGCTTGGGTGCTGCGGCCCCATGTTGAGCAGTAGTTCCTCGGTCCGGAGCGTCGGGAGCGATTCGCTCTCCGGATGTTCCGGATCGACTTTATAGACTGTCGTTCTCTGGTCTTCAAACGCCATGAGCCGATCTCGTTCCTATCGAGGCACTTCGTCGAGGAAATCAAACGTGTCTCGCCAGCCTTTGCCGCGGAGCGGAAAATCTTTCCGCAGCGGATAGCCTTCGGTGTAATCGTCGGGCATCAGGATACGGCGCAGATCCGGGTGATTCCGAAAGCGGATCCCCATCATGTCGTACACTTCGCGCTCCATGAAATCGGCACCTTTCCAGATGTCGGTCAGGGAGTCGACGATACAATCAGATTCCGGGACCCGGGTCTTGAGTCTGATACGCTGGCGTTTCCGGATCGCATAGAATTCCCAGACCACTTCAAAGCGGTCTTCGTCATCGGGCCAGTCCACGGAACTGACATGGACGATATAGTCAAAGTCCATCCCAGGATCGTCGTGCAGAAACTGAGCGACTTCGTGAACCTTTTCTCGCGTCACGGTCACGGATACATCGCCCCGCCATTCAGTGGATGACAGAAAGCCCACGGGAAAGGTGTCTTGAACTCGTTGTGCCAGTTGATGCATTGCGCCGTTCCTAGATCTTCAAGCCGGGTTTGACCTGGTCGGGCTGTGTGACAAATACCCGCTTTTGCATGATGCGCTCTTGCAGTTTCAGGATGCCGTCGAACAGTGCCTCCGGCGTGGGAGGGCAACCGGGTACATAGATATCGACGGGGACGAACCGGTCGACGCCCTGGACGACGCTATAGCTGTCATAGATATTGCCGGAGGTGGCGCAAGATCCCATAGCGATGACGTACTTAGGCTCCGGCATTTGATCGTAAATCTTTCGGATCACGGGGGCCATGCGTCGACAGACGGTTCCGGCGACAATCATCAAGTCGGACTGTCTGGGGGAGGCACGGAAGACACCCGCTCCATAGCGATCCATGTCATAGCGGGAGGACACCGCGGCAATCATTTCGATCGCGCAGCAGGCCAGGCCGAAGGTCATGGGCCAGAGCGAGCCTTTGCGGGCCCAGTTTACGGCCTTTTCGACGGTGGTGGTAATGACATCGGGAGAGCCGTCCTTGTCCGGCCGCCCCAGTTGGATCAGTCCCATTCAAGTGCCCCTTTTCGCCAGGCGTAGACATACGCGACCAGGAACAGCGCGATAAACACCATCATCTCAACCAGCCCAATGATTCCGAGCTTTTCGAATACAATGGCCCAGGGATAGAGAAAGATCACTTCAATGTCGAAGATCACGAACAGCATCGCAAAGACGTAATACCGGACGGGAAACGGCATGCGAGCGTCTGAAAATGGTTCAGATCCGCACTCATAGGTCGATAACTTTTCCGGTTCAGGGTATCTCGGTTGTACAAAATAACTGAGCACCAGTGTGACGACCCCAAAGGCCAGGGCGATAAATATAAATAGAAGTATCGGAAAATACCTGGTGAGATACTCGAGCAGAAGATCAAAGCCGGTCATCGTTCCCATCTCGCAAGATGTTGAACTGGAAAGAAGAGTCGAGATCTTAGTTCTGCGGTCTGGGGGATAGCAAGCGGACAAAGGACCTACAAAAACGGACCCGAAAGCCCTAGACGGTCCTGCTAGGAGCCGTTCATCGAAAAAACGAAAAATTCCCGTATTTGCGGTTCCTGAGTGCGAGGCCCAAGCTTTAGGCCTTAGAGCAATTGCTGCCTCAATAGCCTGTGGTTATGAGCTTGTTACGGTTTTTGTGATTCGGGTGTGAGTCGAGGAGTACGGACCGTCCGAAGTTGGGTTGGAGGAGTCCCTTGAGCGATATCCCACTCTGCTTCCAGAGGGGAGAATGCCTTCGCCTTCCGGCGTCTGTGGATTTGGGTTTCGATCCGTGCTTGTTTCTTCGGATCTGGATTGTCCGGTGATTTAGGGGGCGTCATGTCCTTCGATGCTAATTCTATTTGAGGAGAGCACGGATAGGAGTGTCGTACGATAGCACCTTGTAAAAAGGTCCGTCAAACGACCGTACAATTCCACAGGGGAAATTCTTGACAATACCCTATTATTTGCTATGGTTTGCGAGGATCCACTCGCCTCAACCAAGGACAACATATATGAAAACGACTACGTCTCTTTTCTTGGCCCTGACATTGTGTGTGGTCGCGGTCCCTTCTGGCGCCCAGCCGGTTGACACGAGCACCATACGATTCGGGGAAGGAGCATTGGCCTTCGCTGAGGGAGCGATTCAAAAAACGACGCCTCGTGATGGCATTGTAAACCTCATCACCGGGGATAATCAGTCGACCGGCGATCGAATGATTTTGGGACAGAACGATGCGTTGTATCTCAAGCTCGATAATCCGCATGACGTCGCGCCGGGGGATCTCTATACCGTCTATCGTCGAGTGCGGAAAGTCTTTCACCCGGCCACGGGCGAATATCTTGGGTTTGTCATAATCCGGCTGGCAGTTGTGCAGGCGACGCAAGTGGATCATGCCTTAACGACGGTTCAAGTTGTTCGGAGTTACGGGGTCGTTGCGCCCGGCGATCCCGTGATGCGCTTTGTGCCGCCGGCTTCTTCAGAAGAGCCCAGTCAAGTGAGTGAAGTGGCGGAACTTCGGGGAATGATTGTTGAGCTCCAGGCCGATAAGCCTATGACGCTGGTCTCGCAGTTCGATGTGGTCTATCTCGACCGTGGGAGGGGAGATGGCCTCAGGAGCGGAGACATGCTGGAGTTGCATCGCCACAGCCAGGGACTCCCGCCGCGGAAAATCGGACAATTGAAAGTGATCGCGACGGAGGATCGGACCGCGACCGCCATGATCCAGGGCGCCACGACCAGAGTCATGAAGGGAGATCGATTCAAGCTCGCAGGTCATTCGGCGCCGGCGGTTTTACCCGTCGAGATTCCTGTTCAGCCGCTGTCTCAGCCCAAGTCCCTTCAGATGGAGAAGGCGGTGGCAGCCGTTCCGTCGGATCTCGTTGCGAGGAAGCTGAAGGTGCAAGACGCTTTGGGAGAAAGCCGGTTGAATCTTGGGGAAGTCACGAATTTTCTCCGATACGATTCAGGAGAGGCTTCGATTCGGCCGGAAGGATACAAAATCCTGGATCAATTGATCGAGTATTTGCGCACCAGTGGGGACGCGCGAATGATCCGGGTCGAGGGTCATGCAGACAATGTCGAGATCGGTCCGACCTTGAAGTCGCGCTATCCGAGCAATTGGGAGCTGTCCAAGGCCCGCGCGAGCGGTGTCCTTCGCTATCTGGTCGAAAAGGGGGGATTGGATTCGGCTCGCCTGGCTTCCGTCGGCTATGGCGATGGACGACCGGTTGCGACGAACGCAACTGAAGAGGGCCGGACCAGTAATCGTCGTGTGGAAGTCCTGCTCTACGCTCCGACCTCAACGGAGGCCAATCCTCCCCAGCCGGCTATGCCCAAGACGGCAGATAAGCCGGATAGCGACCCTGCCAGTCTCAGTGCGAAAGGTGCTCACGACTCGGCATCCGTGCCTGCGGCATCGGATGCCGTGGGAGGCCCATCTGACTCTTCAGTAATCGGACAGGATGCTCTCCCGGCGGACCACGGACCAGGGACTCTCAGCCTTCCTGACTCTTCAGGGTCGGTCGGGCTCCCAGATCCGACCGCGCAGGATCCGGCGGTACCCACTGGTCGGCCCTTAGAGTAAGCTTCGCTGTTCAATGGGCGGACGCATGCCTCATGCGTCCGCCCATTGAACAGTTCTTCGGCGGTCATTCTCCCCTCACCTCTTTCCCTTCGTTGTTCTGGCTTTCGGCTCGCTGCTAGAATGCCGAATGCCTATCGATTCTCGTCCACCTATCGATTGTCCGAATGGCCCCATGTTTGCCGACGTGATTGTTCCTCGGCATCTGGCGAAAACCTTCACCTATCTGATTCCGCCCTCGCTGGTGAGCCGGGTTGGAGTGGGCCAGCGGGTGGTCGTGCCATTTGGGCGGACGACGTTGGAGGGGGCCGTTATAGGGCTGACGCGCCATCTGCCCAGCGGGGTGAAGGTCTCCCAACTCAAGGCCATTGCTGCGGTATCAGCGGGCGACGGTCTGACAGGGTTTGCTCCCGGGATGTTCGAGCTCTCGCGGGAGGTCGCCGAAGAATATATCGCTCCATGGGGGCAGTGTCTTCGGCTTGTGGCGCCGTCGGCTCGCGCGGTTCCTCAACCCAAATGGTCCTATGTGGCCACTTCAGAGGGACGTCTGGCCTTGAAGCAAGGCACTTGCCCGGACGTGCATCTTCCACTACTCCAACGAATCGCGCGCAGGACGAAGGGCCTCTCTGCTTCGACCATTCAGTTGTCTCGACGGAACTGCGACCGTCAGGCGCTTAGGTTTCTTGAAGCTCAGCAATGGATTGTCCGGAGCGAGGGGACTCCCTCCATTCGCCCGTCTCGCATCCGCCGGAGCGAGCCCGAAAGGGAACTCTCGATCCATCCATTTGTGCCACTCACTCCAGCGGTAGAGGTGCTGCAGCGGGTCCAGGGGCTCATGCAGGATTGCCCGACAAGGGTACTGATCGACGGGGCCTTGGACTATCGAGTCGGGATCATGGCAAGGGTGGCCCAATTTGTCCTGGACCAAGGGCGCTCCGTTCTCATTATTATCGGTGAAGTCGTGCGCGCCCAGTGGTTGGCTCAGGTCCTTCAAGAATCCACCCTATACCCCGTCACGCTTCAACCCCGGGAAGTGCCGGGAGTTGAGGGTGAACTGAATGAGAAGGGCGCTCCGCAGATTGTGGTAGGGACCCGTTCAGCCATATTTTATCCTCTTCGATCGATCGGATTGATCTGGGTTGATGGGGAAGAAGACTCCGCCCTGAAAGAGCCTCAGGAGCCGCACTATCACGCGCGAGAGGTGGCCTGGATGCGGGCGCAGCACGAGTCCGCATTGTTGGTGTATGGATCCGCCCATCCGTCTCTGGAAGTGAGGAGCGTGGGAGAGATCGAACGGGTGGCTCAACGCAAAGAGCCAGAGAGTGTTCCCCATATCGAACTGGTGGATATGAGTCGGGAGTTCGGCGGAGCGCCATTCAGCTCCATCCTCACGGCTGCCCTGCGAGCTACCGTGGCGCGACAAGATCGCGCGATCTTATTTCTCAACCGCCGGGGGTATGCCGGGGCGCTTGTCTGTCGCGATTGCGGATGGGTGCCGCGCTGTCCGTCATGTGCCGTTGCGTTGGTGTATTACCGGGAGTCCGCACGCCTCGCCTGTCGCTATTGCGGACGTAAAGAATCGCTGCCTGAAATCTGCGGAGCCTGTGGAGCGTCACGCTTGAGTCCGATTGGGGAAGGGACGGAACGGATCGAGCAGGAAGTCCACCGGCTTTGTCCGGGGGCGCGGATTCTCCGAATTGATCGCGACACGACTCGTGGGGTGGTGTCCGCTCGTCGATTGTGGCAGCAAGTCCATGCCCGTACCTGGGACATTTTGATCGGGACGCAGGCATTGTTTCAACGGGAGCCTATTCTGCCGGTTGGTCTTGTGGGAATCGTCGATGCAGATTCCGGACTGCACATCCCGGATTTTCGTGCGGCTGAACGGACCCACCAGTTGTTGGTTGATGCGGTGAATCTCGCGCGGCCGGCCCCCTCCGGCGGGCGGGTCATCTTGCAAACCTCGTTGCCGATGCATCACGTCATGCAGGCGGTCGCCGCCCACGATCCGGCGAGATTTTACGCTGAGGAGATGCAGGCGCGTCGCTTGTTGGGGTACCCACCGGTCCAGCATCTCATCTATCTGACGGTGTCAGGGAAAGATCGGCGGCTGACCGAGTTGGCGGCGCAGCGATGGGTGGGTGAATTACACAAGACCCTATCCGTTCGGCACCCTGCGGCATCATCTGGATTGGCTTCGTCACAGCAGAGTCTATCGGCTGATCCACAGCGCCAGGGGATCGTCGTGCTCGGACCGGTGGCGGCGACTGGGGTTGGATCCAGTGGGATATTGGGGTGGCACATCATGGTGAAAGGTGGAGATCGCACGGCGATGCGGGACGGAGTCCGCCGATCGCTTGAGACCATGGAGCGAGCGTATCCAGGTCGTATCTTCAAGTTCAGCGTGGATGTCGATCCGGTCGATATGGGGTAGCAGACTATCGCTTTTTCTGGCGTGAGGGCCGTTTGGCGAGCTCAGGTGTGGAGAGGGTGGTTGAGGGTGCCGGTGTTTCTGGCTTTCGTTTGAACAGGCCGTATGAAAAGGACATCCAAAAGACCGATGAGAACAGACCAAGCACCACCGCGGAGAGGATCGTACCCATTTCTTCATCGGAGGGTCCCGCTGGAACTGATTTGAGCTGTATCATCAGTTGCAGCGGCCAGGCGAAACTCTCAAGCCCGAGCAACAGCGTCGACCAGGCCCAAATCTCCGTGATGGTGCGGCACTTCCAATATAAAAACGAACCGACCAACGCGACCCACAGGGCGACCACTCCGGGCAGCAGCGTGCCCCACAGCAGCCAGAATCCTATGGCCACGACGGCGGTGCCGAGGCTGATATTCAGCAGCATGATTCTGTGAGTAGCTGGAGGCATGGAGGCGGCAGTGTGCCGGGCAGGATGCCGTGATGTCAACGTGGAGTGAGGGCTGTGGGCGTGAGCTAGTGGCTGAGTTCTGATTGGGCCGCATCCAGAAGCGTCTGCATATCGAACGGTTTCTGAAGGGTTCGTCGGGCGCCAAGCATTTTTGCCACATCGAGAAAATTCAAGATGCCGATCATGTCGCTGCCGCCGGTAATGGCAATCACGCGCGAGGCCGGGAACTCACGGCGCAGGGTCATAATACTTTCGAGCCCGTCTTGATCGGGCATCAGAATGTCCATGATCACGAGATCTGCGGGCTTCGTCCGATATCGTTCCAGACCCTGCTTCCCGTTGCTGGCTTCCTGTACGTCATACCCCGCCTGTTCCAGGGTCTCTCGGATCAGTTGGCGGATTTGATCTTCGTCGTCAACGACTAGGACTGATGGCATCGTGTTCCTCAACAAGTTCGCGGGCGAGTTCTCGGTATCGCTGATGGGGGGACGGAGTCTCCGAGGCGGCTTGGTCCAGCACCTGTCTGATGGTGTGAGCCACATCCTGCAGCATCAGCGGTTTTAAGACGCATTTGGTTAAGCCTTGGACTTGCTTGGCTTCTGCGGACAGCGTGTGCTCCGATCCCGAACAGAGAATAATGGGAAGATCGGGACGTAATAGCCGACAGTCTTTCGCGAGGGCAATGCCGCTCATGTTCGGCATTGTCACGTCAGTGATCAGCAGGTCGAACCGCTGAGGGGCCATGCGGAACGCCTGCAAGGCTTCCGACGCGCTCATGCGCACCACGGCATAGTACCCGAGCGACTCTAGCATCTCCCCTCCAAAACGGGCAAGGGATTCCTCATCGTCGACAAAGAGGACGCATTCATGCCCTTGCGGGAGCGGCTCTTCGGCGTTGGGAGAAACGGCCGTGGCGTTCTGGGTGGGGATAATCGGCAGGTAGACCTCGACGGTCGTGCCGGTTCCCGGGGCGCTGTCCACAAAAATAGTTCCGCCATGGGCGGTGATGATGCCATGCACGACGGCGAGACCCATGCCGCGCCCTGTGCCAAGATCCTTCGTTGTAAAGAAGGGATCGAAGATGCGCTCTTGAACGTCAGGCGGCATCCCTTCCCCCGTGTCTTGGACCATCAGTCGCGCGTAGGCGCCAGGCTCCAAGCGCGCCTGGGGGCCGACTCGCAGTTGTGTAACCTGGACTTCCTCCAGCGCGACGGTGAGTGTTCCGCCCGTTTTCTGCATGGCGTGCAAGGCGTTCTCCACGAGATTGAGCAGCATCTGATGCATCTGGGAGGAATCGGCCGATACCGGCGGCGTCGGAACGTGGATGCGCTCGTTGAGCTGAACCCAGGAGGGGACCAGCGGCCGGAGCAGCTTCAGGGATTCCTTGATGAGGATGTGTAACGAGAGCGGGCGTTTGAGATGGCGCCCTTGCTGGCTGAATGTAAGGAGTTGATGGACCAGATCGCGAGACTTCCGTCCGGCGGCAATAATCTGATCGAGATGTCGCCGGACCTTGTGATCCTTTGCGATGGCTTTGAGGGCCAGTTCACTGAATCCAAGAACGGCGGTCAGGCTGTTATTGAATTCATGTGCGATCCCTCCGGCCAGGGTTCCGATTGCTTGCATCTTTTGGAGGTGTTGCGTTTGAGTGAGGAGATGTTCTCGCTCTTGTTCCGCCAGCTTGCGGGCCGAGATTTCTTCGTGGGTGACGACTAATCCGTCCCAGGGGCCGTGAAGTGGCATGACGGTCATGGCAAACCACCGCGCCTCAGTGGGTGTCTGGCAGGGATACTCGAGAGAAAACCGGTCACGGGTCCCTGTCCTGACGGCTTCGATCCCTTCAAGCGCACTCTGCGCAGTGGCATCCCCTCCTTGCGCCGCGTTCTTGAGGCTGACAAGGTAGTTGTGTCCCGGTGAGATTGGTGCAGCCTCGCCGGTCCCTGTCAGTCCGAATTGCCGCCACGCGGTGTTGACGGCCGTGATCTGGCCGGTCTGGTCGAGTACGGCGACTTCAGCCGTCAGTGAATCGAGCACGGCTTGATTCAAGGCGTCCTTCTCACGGAGCAGTTCGTCCAGGGCTTTGCGAGCGGAGATATCCACGATGGTGGCGAGAACATGCGTTCCGGTTGACGTGCGAAGCGGGGCGAGCCCGATTTCAACAGAGATCTCCTTCCCATCCTTCCTTCGCGCGAGAAACTCGCGGCCGGCGCCCATCGGTCGAGAGACTGGCGAAGAGAAGAAGCATCGGCGCTGATCGGCGTGGCTGGACTTGAATTCATCCGGCACCAGGATGTCGACCGAGTGGCCGATGAGTTCGCCGTGACCGTAGCCGAATATGTTTTCGAGGGTTGCGTTCGCCAGCGTGATCGTTCCGTCCTCTGACGTCAGGAGGATGCCGTTGGGGGCAGATTCCACGACCAGTCTGAATTGTTCATCTCGATCGTGCGCAATCTGCTCCATCATCACATGCGGCGTAAGATCTTGCAGGGTGCCGGTCACGCGGGTGGCTTGATTCGTCGTGTCTCTGACAATCGCCTCCCCGAGGCAGTGCACGTGGCGAACGGTGCCATTCGGTTGAACAATGCGGCAGCTCACATCCAGCGGTGCGCCGCTCTCTAGATACTGAGTCAGGGCGGTATGAAGACGATCGCGATCGTCCGGATGGAATGAGGACAGGAACCGGTCATGGCTGGGAGCAATCGTGTCCTGTGGATGGCCCAAAATACGGTACAGCTCTTTCGACCACTGCGCGGTATTGTCCCCAGGATTCCATTCCCAGCTTCCAAGGTGAGCCGCGGTCTCAGCTGACGTCAATTGCTGCTCAAGTCGCTGGGTGGTCGAACGGGCCTGTTGTTCTGCGGTCAGATCCGAACAGGAGAGCAACGTCGCAGCCCTCCCCTTCCAGAGCACGGGCGAGGCGGAGATCATGACCGTGACGACTTTGTGCAGCGTGTGCGAATCCAGACAGACGAATCGTTCTTCGTAACAGGTGCGCGGATCCCCTGAGCCGCGCAGGTGCTGCATGCGTTGCCGCGCGGCCTCCTGCCGGTCAGGAGGCAGGATCGCCGCCAAAGGATTGCCAATGAGTTGTTCCGGAGACGTGGCGCCAAGGAGTCGAATTCCGGCGGCATTGACGTAGGCAATGCGGTTATCTTCGCCGATCACCAGAATGGTTTCGGCCATGAGCTCTGCCAAGAGGTGCGAAGGGTCGTGCGTGTGTTTGAGGGCTTCTTCGGCCTGCTGCCGTTGGGTGATATCATTCATCACCCAGATAAACTGGATCACGGTTCCCGCCCGATTCTTGACGGGGGAGAGTGTGACTTCGTTCCAGAAGGGAGTGCCGTTTTTCCGATAATGACGGACGGTGACGCGACAGGCCCGGCTGTCCTGAAGAGCCAGCCCGATTTTCTCAACTGCCGTACGGTCGGTGTGGGCCCCGTTCAGAAAGTGCGTGGATTGTCCCAAGACCTCGCTCTCCGCGTAGCCGGTCAGGAGCCGGAATGCCGGATTCGCCTGGATGATCGGATGGCGGGGAACGGAGGCATCGGTGACCAGCACGCCGGAGTTTGTGGCGGCAATTACCCTGGATTGAAGAAAGGTGTGCCGTCGTTCACGAACGAAGGCCCAGAGAGCGGCACCGGTGAGCAGAGCGCTGCCAAACAAGAGATTCCCGGTTACGTCCATGCCGGGCTCCAATGTGTTGCCAGCTTCAGCCTGCGGGATTTCTCGATTATGCGATCGCGGTTTCGTCGCCCCCCGTCGCTTCGATCTGTCGGTTCCGCACGAAGGAGGAGAGCCAATTGATGCAGAGAAGGGCCAAACAGCATCACGGGAGAACAGCAACGAGGGATAGGTGCACAACACGCCATAGGTTACGGATAAGTATAAAGAAACTCATGCGAATAGCCTAGAGGTAGACGCGTGGGCGTGAAATAAAAATAGGACCTACTGAAGTAGAGCCGTCCGACTCCGGCTATTGTTTCCTCTTCGCGAAAAACGCAGCGGCTTGGGCCCGCCGTGTCACACGCAGCTTCTGAAAGACATTGGCTAAGTAATTTTTGACCGTCTTATCGCTAAGGTTCAGGGCGGTGGCGATTTCCTTGTTGGTTTGACCTTCTGCCACAAGGGCCAGGACCCGCTCTTCTTGTGGAGACAACGGTTCGGTTCCCGGTGGGGCGGAGCCCTTGCTGAGGCCTCGCAGCCATGTGAGGGCTCGTTCTGTGACACTGGGATCGAGGATGGAATGCCCCTCTGCCACAGCATGCACCGCGCGGAGCAGTGCGGCCGAATCAATCTCTTTCAGCACATAGCCGTGGGCGCCCGCCAATACCGCCGCGAGGACTGAATCATCGTCGGCGTACGAGGTGAGGAAAATGACACGTATGTCGGGGTGGGTCGCCAGAATCTCCCGGCAGGCATCCACGCCGGATCCGTCCGGGAGCCGCACGTCCATGAGAATGACGTGCGGCTTCAATCGTGCTGCGTCGCGAACCGCCTCGCCGACCGTCGAGGATTCCCCGACGACCGTGACGTGCTCGTGCTGGGTGAGGACGGTGCGAAGCCCGACCCGGACGACCTCGTGATCGTCGACGAGCAGCAGTCGAACCGTGTTCGCTTTCACTTTCGGCATGGCGAGTCTCCTTCGGTAGATCGCTTCGGTAAATCAATGGTGATGCGGGTGCCGTGTTGTGGGACGGACCTAATCGCGAACCGTCCGCCGACTTTCCTGGCCCTGGCCTCCATGTTCGTCAGGCCGTGTCCGGCTCCGTGCATACTGGCGGGATTGAAGCCCCTCCCGTTGTCGGCGATCGTCAGGCGGATGGAACGGGAGAGCGATTTCAAGGACACTGTTGTTTGTGTGGCCTCCGCGTGGCGGAGGCTGTTGCTGAGAGCTTCACGTACCACGTTTAGTAGGTGAAGAGCCTGTTCAGTGGAGAACGTGTCGGCCAGACACTCATCGATCGTGAGCGTGCAGGGAATCGGATGGTTTGCGGTGAGCGTCTGGACCATGGTTCGTAATGCCATCGGGAAGGTGCTCCCCTGGAGGATCTGGGATTCCAACCCGGCGATGAAGTTCCGCACCTCGCTCATGACGTGGTTCAAGTGTCCGATCGCGCGGTCCATCGAGGCGGCGGCTTTCTTATAATGCCGTTGGGTCATGAGGGGCTTGCAGGCTTCAAGCCCGAGTCCCACGGCATAAAGGGACTGAAGAATGCCGTCGTGAAGATCCTGACTGATGCGTTCCCGTTCATCGAGTGCGGTACGAAGGTCGCGTTCCCGTTGCCGAAGCGTTTCTTCGATCCGCTTTCGTTCGGTGATATCGGTGGAGGCGCCGAGCACCATGGCCGCTTTCCCGGATTCATCCAGGATTGGGCGCTTGACGGTTTGGAGCCAGCGTGTGTGTCCTGCCGAGTCCGTCATCATTTCTTCGGCAATAAACTGTTCGCGGAGAGAGTCCATTACTTCAAGATCTGTTTTTCTGAAGAACGCGAGTTCCCGTGTATTGGAATTGAAGTCCGCATCGGTTTTCCCGACGAGCCGTTCAACCGTGGTGCCGTAGGCCTCGGCGACGGCCTTGTTTACGAGCGTAAAACGTCCCTCGCGGTCTTTGGCGAAGATAAAATTCGGATTGGTGTCGATGATTTGCCTGATGAACGCATGAGAACGCCGCAGGTCTTCTTCAGACTGTTTGATCTGCGAGACGTCGTGGGCCACCCCGATGATGCCGATCATATTTCCTGCGGCATCGCGGTAGGGGGCCTTGGTGGTGAGGTAGGTGATGCGCTTCCCATTGGCGATCGTGCTCTCCTCCAGAGTCTGCGCGGAACCGGTCGACAGGATCAGCCGATCGGCTTCTTTGCAACAGGCTGCGAGATCGGCCGGCCAAATGGCGTCGTCATCTTTTCCGACCACCTCTTGAGGAGACAGCCCGACCGCCCGGGCTCCGGCGGGGTTCATATGCAGATAGTGTCCCTCGAGATCCTTCACGAAAATGATATCCATCGTCGTATTCATGATGGCCGAGAGCAGCGCGTGCTGCTCGCGCAGGGCTTCTTCGGCTTGCTTCCGCTCAGTAATGTCGCGGGCGACTCCAATGACTCCGATGATCTGTCCCTCAGAGTTACGATAGGGAGCTTTGGTCGTCAGATAGATCGTCGTGATGCCGTCGCACACCGAGGTTTCTTCCACTGTGACCGGTTCGCCGGTTTCGAGCACGCGGCGGTCGGCGAGCTGGCAGGAGGCGGCGAGGTCGGATGGCCATATGGCATAGTCGTTCCATCCGATCACCTCCTCGACGGGCATCCCAAGGGCGCGAGCGCCGGCCCGGTTGATATGAATGTATCGACCCTCCAGATCCTTGACAAAAATAATATCGGTCGCGGCATCCATGACGGCCATTAAGAGGGCATGTTCCTGGTGTAGTGCGTTCTCTGCACGGACCCGGTCGGTAATATCCTCGTTGAGTACGATCGCCCCGAGCATTTCTCCCGTATCGTTCTTGACCGGGACGGCGGAATTCCGAATGGTTCGGCGCTCTCCCGTGCGGGTTTCGATGGCGAGGGTTTCGTTCTGCACGTCTTGCCCGCGCGCGAGTACCGTGCCGACCGCCCAGCGGTGAGGAGCGTCTGGTTGTGCAATCGTTTCCCACCAGAGTCCGTCGTCTCCTGGCCGAGGGAGACCAACACGGGCAGCCTCCGCCCAGATGCGATGGCCGACAGGGTTTCCGTATAGGACGTGTCCCTTTTCATCGGTAAACCAGACGCCGATGGGTAAGGTGTCTAGCACCGTCCGCAACTGCCCTTCGCTTCTCGTCAGCGCATCCTCCGTCCGTTTACGGTCGGTGATGTCCTGGATCATCGCGATCGACGAGGAATACTGTCCCTGGGCGTTACGGATGACGGAGACCGTTGTCTGTGCCCAGAGGTAGAGGCCGTCTTTTTTCCGATAGCGTTTCACCAGAGTCTCGTGAGAAGCCTCTCCTGCGTGGAGTCTTGCAATAAGCGCTCTGCTAGCGGGGAGATCGTCCGGATGGGTGAGTCCCTGCATACCCAACGAGTGCAGCTCTTCCGCCGAGTGCCCGGTCATAGCGCAGATAGCTGGGTTGGCCTGGTCGATCCCGTTGCCTGTGAGATGGCTACCGACGACGATGCCGATAGCGGCATTTTCAAAGACGGCTCTAAATCGTTCTTCGCTGGCGCGCAAGGTCTCCTCTGCCCGTTTGCGCTCGGTAATATCGGAGAAGAACCCTTGAATGGCAGGTGTGCCGTTCCAGGTGATCCGCACGGCTTCAACTTGCACGTGGATGGGGGTGCCGTCCATCTTGAGATACAGGCGCTCCGCCCGATGCACGGTGGCTTCGCCGGCCAAGACGCGGCGGAGGTTCTGTGTGACGTCCTCATGGTAGTCGGGATGAATGAATTCGAAGGGGGAGCGCGCAAGAATATCGTTCGGCTCCGTGGCGCCGAGAAGGGTCATGGCCATGGAGTTGACGTAGACGGTTCGTCCTTCACTGAATACAAAGACGCCGGAGGGGGAGAGTTCGACCAAGGTTCGGTAACGTTCCTCGCTTTCCCGCAGCGCCTCTTCTGCCCGCTTGCGCTCGGAGATGTCGCGGATGAAGGCGGTGAACATCGGCTGTCCGCCGACTTCAGACGAAGCAATGGCGAATTCGACGGGAAACTCTTGCCCGCTTCGATGGAGGGCGAAGAATTCAAAGCGGCGTTTTATGGCTGATCCGTCGGCGCTCTGCAGCATGCGATTCATGCCGTGCGCATGGGCTTGGCGGTATCGAGCCGGGATAATTGTTTCATCCAAAGGACATCCCAGTACTTCGTGCGGAGCATAACCGAACAGGAGCTCTGCTTGGGGGTTCCAGCCGATGATCAGACCGCTTTCGTTGATGGAAACGATGGCGTCCAATGCCGTTTCAAGAATAGAACGGGTCCGTGCCTCGCTTTCCCGGAAAGCCAGTTCGTGCCGCTTGCGTTCAGTGATGTCGATATGCGAGCCAAGCAGGCGTACTCGTCGACCATCCGGTTCAGTGACGAACGCGGCACGCGCTTCGATCCAGCGGTAGGTCCCATCCTTATGGCGCAGCCGGAATTCCTGCTGATAGTCGCCCTCGGGATTGGCAAGATAGGCCTGCACATAGGCGATGACCCGGTCATGGTCTTCGGGATGCAGGTGTGACTCCCAGGATTTGAAGCTATCCGCCAGTTCCGTTTCTTCATAGCCGAGCAGCTGTTTCCACTCTCTGGAAAACGATGTTTCGTTCGTGTCCGTCTTCCAGTCCCACAGGCCTGTGTGGGATGCGCGGAGCGCCTGCTGGAGCTTTTCCTGTGAGGCCCCCAGGGCTTCCTCAACCTTCTTGCGCTCGGTGATGTCGCTGAAGGATCCGGCCATCCGAATAGGTTGTCCTGAAGAATCCCAGACCGCCTGGCCTTTAGCGCCAATCCATCGGAGGGTTCCGCTGCCATGCTGGTGGATGCGATACTCGACGTCATAGGGGAGGCGCTCCTCAAGGTGCTGAGTGAGCGCTGCCAGGACGTTAGGGAGGTCATCGGGGTGAACTAACGAAAGCCAGGTGCCGAGCACGTCAGGCCTCGCCTTGTTTCCCACGCCCATGATCTCTTTCATGCGAGGTGAGTAGTAAATGGGGTTGTGCGGTGCAAAGAGGTTGTCCGAGACCCGTTCGGCATACCACAGGCCGTCCCGGGACCCTTGTACGGCAAGGTCGAACCGCGTGACGCTTTTGTGAAGTAGTTCCTCTGCTAGTTTCCGGTCGGTAATGTCCGTTTCCGATCCGGCCATGCGGATCGGGCTGCCATCCTCCGCCCAGAGGGCGACGCCACGATCCAGGATCCACATGTAGGACCCGTCTTTGCGTAGGACTCGGTACTCTTCGCAAAAGGCGGAGGTCTGTTTGGCCAGATAGTGGTCGATGCCCTGGAGCACGCGGTCCAGATCGTCGGGATGGATACGGCTGCGCCATTCATCGATGTGGTTCCTGACTTCATGGTCTGCGAAGCCGCGCATGGCTTTCCATCGCGCAGAGAAGAAGATCTCCCCGGCTTGGATATTCCAATCCCAGATGCCGTCGTGGCTCCCTTGTACCGCCAGGTGCCAACGTTCTTCACTGGCCCGGAGGGCTTCTTCTGCTTGCTTGCGCTCGGTAATATCGAGGGCGGTTCCTGCCATCGCGATCGGATGCGCGGTGGCATCACGCTGGACGTCTGCGCGCATGTGAATGACGCGAATGTCCCCGTTCGGCCGGACAATTCGGCATTCCAGATCGAGCGGGCATTTCCCGAGCAAGGCGTCGTTGACGGCCGCCAGCACGCGATCGTGATCGTCAGGCAGCAGCGCGGCCAAGAATGTGTCATACGTGACAGCGATGGTCCCTGGCTCGTAGCCGAAGATGCGGAATTGCTCCTCAGACCAATCGGTTTCCCCGCTCTCGATATCCCATTCCCAACTGCCCACGTGGGCTAATGCCTGGGCCTCCAGGAGATGCTGTCGTTGACGTTGTAAGGCCTCGGCAGTTTGTCTCTGCTCCGAGACATCCCGACCGATGCCGGTGATGCCGATGATTCGGTTCTGTGGGTCTTTGAGCACGGCTCCGGTCCAATGATAGGGGATGGTCCGCTGGTCTTTGGTTATGAGATGCCCTTCGAGTTCAGCCTTTCCGTCCGTGAACGCGCGTTGAATCGCGCGCGTCGTCTGTTCCTGCTCGTGAGCCGGGACAAAAGCGAGCGCGGATTTGCCGCGTAATTCCTCAGAGCTGTATCCCGTGACCTCTTCGACGCGACAATTCCACTTCACCATGTTCCCCTGGGTGTCGAGGGTGAACATAAAGTCGGGGACCGTTTCTGTGATATTCCGGAGATCGGTGAGCGCCTGAAGGCGTTCCTGCTCGACGCGCTGTCGTTCCGTGATGTCGCGAATAATGCCGCAGGTATAGCCTTTCCCCTCGTAGTCGAGATATGTCACCGAGACTTCGATCGGAAACTCTGAGCCGTCTTTGCGGCGGTGCACGGATTCGTAGGTGGCTGCCCCGCCTTGTCTGATCTTGTCGAGCCGCTGTTGAAATCGTTCCGGATCATGGCCGGGCGCAATGTGGGCGATCGTCAAACCCAAGAGCTCTTCCCGCGAATACCCGAGCGACCGGCAGGCGGCGTCATTGGCGTAGATGAACCGTGTGGAATCGTCGGCCCATAGGACGCCGTCTATGGCATGGTCCACGGCGAATTGGGTAATCCGCAACCGGCGCTCCGCTTGCTGCTGCGTGCGCTCCGCACGCAGTCGCTGGATTTCCGCTCCGGCTCTCGACGCGAACAGGGTGAGGACCGATTGGAGCCATTCGCTGTTGCGCAGCGGTTTGGTATCCATGATGGCGAGGATACCGATCACGGTTCCGCCTTTTTTGATGCGTATCGGGACGCCGCAATAACTCTCGATGCCTAACTGAGCCAACTGTGCAAAGTTGGGAAATGTGTCTTGTACGCGGCTGTCAAAGCTGGCGAATGACTGCTGCAGTGCGGTCTCGCAAGGTGTCTGGGAGAGGGCATACTCAAAATTGCTGACCAGGGTCCCTCCCGATGAGACGGCAATCGTGTGGACCGTGCGGGGGACGGCCTCGGTGACGGTGCCAATGACTGCGTATTGCACCTGCAAGGTTGAGGTGAGCTGATTCACCAAGGACGCGAAAAACTGCTCGCCGGTGTCTGTCGCGGTCCCCTCGACTATCGTGCGGAGCCAGACGGACTGTTCTTGCAGGTCCTGTAGCTGGCGGTCACGGTCGGTGGTCTGCTCATGCAGTGTTCGTTCCTGCTCGGCGAGCTCTCGTGCCGCGTCTGCGAGTTGCGTCCGCAGCGATTCCAGTTCAGGCAGTTGTCCGGTCCCACTCATAGCGCGGCTCCTTGCCAGGTGATGCGTAGGGAACTCGTGTGATTGGCATCGGTTGTGCTCAAGGGGTGATGCAATAGGTCCGGACGTGTAATCTCATGTGCCCCATTGCGAGGCCATGGGGTTGACCTCCGGTCCATCAGGGACGCATAGCCATTGGAAGGGAAGCCATGAGATGTCCGGGATTGTGGGTGCAGATCGGGTTGCAGGAACCGCATCGCACACTCCCACATGAGTGATCCAGAGTCAGGAGGCCGAGGCCCGCAGTGTCCTACGGACCGCCTCCAAATGTCTAGATCCAAATAGGCCTGGCACGGCGTGAATGGATGCGGGGCAGACCTCGCTGAGCGATTCGGGGTTTGCTGTCCGATTCAGGGGGAAGCTTGGTGCGCGCTGATCCGCGTATCCACGGGCTAGGTGGTAGGAGCGGGCCTCTCGCGTGCGTACAGGGGAAGGAGCATAAATTGGTGCCGAAGGCGGGACTTGAACCCGCACGGCTTGCGCCACACGCCCCTCAAACGTGCGTGTCTGCCATTTCACCACTTCGGCTACCGGCAGGAGCTTGAAAAACTCCCGCAACTGCGTTCTCGCATCGCTCAAACCCTCAACGTACTCAGCAGTACGCCTCGGGCTTTCGCTCGCTGCGGCCTTGTTGCAGGATTTTTTGAAGCTCCTGCACCTTGGTCACGAAAATAGACCGGCACTCTAGTTTCGTATCTGCGTGGGACGCTTCACGAACGACGTGCGACGGTCCGAGGGAAGCGCATTATAGAAGGCGGGCAAAATTCTTGTCAATAAAGGAGACGTCCGGTAGAATCGCCCCACTTTTACGCTAAGATTCGTCTATTCCGCTCTCTTGAGGAGATTGCCTGTACCATGTCGGTCGCTTCCTCCGTCTCTCAACGCCGTCTGGTCACGTCTGTCGCCGCGTTTTTCGACGTCGACAATACGCTCTTGCCTGGCGAAGCCAGTGAGGTGGGATTTTTTCGCTGGCTCCGGCAGCGTGGGGTCGTCGGCTGGCCGGAAGCACGAGCCAGCGTGGCCTGGTGGCTACGGCATCTCCCGTCGCTGTCGCTGCAGCCGCTACGTGAACGCAAATTGTATCTGGCGGGAAAGCCTGCCCAAGTCATTGAGTCCCTCGGCGAGGAGTTCTGTCGTGAAGCGCTCTGCCCGCGGGTGTCCCCCGCTGCCATGACGGCGATTGAGCGACATCGGAGTGAGGGGCATCTGGTCATTCTGCTGACGGGATCGCTCGACTTTCTGATGGAGCCCATCGCGGACTCGCTCCAAGTGGATCGGTGTGTCGCCAGTCAATTGGAGCAGTTGGAGGGGGTTTATACCGGGCAGGTGGTGCCTCCGCTGCCGTACGGCGATGGGAAGCTCACGTATGTACATCGGCTGGCGCACGAACTGGAATTGGATCTCGAGGCCTGTTTCGCCTACGGCGATAGTCCGGGAGATCGGGCTGTCCTGGCTGCCGTGGGGAATCCCACGGTGGTGAATCCGATTCGCGGCATGGGCCGGGTGGCCCGCCGTCACGGCTGGCCGGTGGTATCCTGGCGATGATGTCCCAAACCTCCACGCAGGACCAGACGCTCCGGGTAACGGAGATCTTTCACAGTATCCAGGGAGAATCGACCTATGCAGGGCAGCCCTGCGTATTCGTCCGGCTCACGGGGTGCCCGCTCCGTTGCACCTGGTGCGATACCGACTACAGTTTTTACGGCGGGACGGCTCGCACCATCGACGAGATTCTGACGAAAGTGGGGGAGTATGGCTGTCCCTTGGTGGAAGTGACCGGCGGTGAGCCGCTGGCGCAGCCGGAAGCCTTCCCTCTAATCGCGCGTCTGTGTGATGCCGGCTATACGGTCTTGATTGAAACGAGCGGCGCGATCGATGTGCGGCCGGTCGATCAGCGGGCGAAACTGATCCTGGATGTGAAATGCCCGGGGAGCGGGATGACGGATCGGATGCATTGGCCGAATCTCGAGTATCTGACGGGGAAGGATGAGGCGAAGTTCGTTCTCGCCTCGCGCGCGGACTATGAGTGGGCGCGCGGCATTGTGGCGCAGTACCGTCTGGCGGAGCGCTGTACGGTGCTGTTCAGTCCGGTGTTCGGATCGCTGGATCTGCGGCAGCTTGCCGAGTGGATCCTGGCCGATCGGCTATCGGTGCGGTTTCAATTGCAGATGCACAAATATATCTGGGCCCCGGATATGCGGGGCGTGTGAAGTGCGTGAAGCGTATCTCGTGATGCGTGAAACGCAAGAATTAACCGGATCAACGGACGAGCGACGCTTCACGAAGGACGAGCGGCGAGAACGAAGGAGATGTGAATGAAGATCATGCGAGTAGATGCACGGGCCGGGCGTGTGGAGACGGAATCAACCGATGTGTTGGTCCTGACCCATTGCGAGGGCGATGTCTTTTCGAAGCAGGCGACGATGATCGATAAATCGATGAACGGGGCCTTACACGAGTTGCTGCAGTCGAAAGAATTTGAAGGCAAGGCCAATGAGCTTGTGCTGGTGCATACCCAGGGCAAGGTGCCCGCCAAGCGGATTCTCCTGGTTGGGTTGGGAAAAGAGAAGGATGTGACGGTGGATCAGCTGCGGCAGGCCATGGGGCATGCGGTGAAGCGTGTCCGCCAGGCCAAGGCCGCTTTCTTCACGGTCGCCGTCCCGTCCGTGACACCGCAGGGCGCATCTGCCGTTGAGGTGGCGCAGGCGATGGCTGAAGGCGCCATTTTGGGCAGCTACCAGTTCACGGCCTATCGGAGCGAAGGCGCATCGGGAAAAGAGGTGAAAGAGCTGTCGCTCCTGGCGGCTCAATCGAGTGAGGTCAAGTCGATTGCCGAAGGGATCCGACGCGGCGTGGCGACGGCTGAAGCCGCGGTCCTGGTGCGGGACCTCTGTAATCATCCTTCGAATGTCATGACCCCTTCCAGAATTGCCAGTGAGGCGAAGGCCATCGCGAAGGAAGAATCGCTCACGCTGAAGATCCTGGAGCGGAAAGATATTGAAAAGCTGGGGATGGGAGCATTGCTGGGTGTGGCGCAAGGCAGCCATGAGCCGCCGAAGTTCATCATCCTCGAATACAAGGGATCGAAAAAGAAGGATGAACGTCCGGTTGTGCTGGTCGGGAAGACGATCACGTTTGATACCGGCGGAATTTCGCTCAAGCCGGCAGAGAACATGGAACATATGAAGGCGGACATGACCGGCGGCGCCGAGGTGCTGGCCTCGATTCGCGCTGCCGCGCGGTTGAGGCTGCCGCTTCATCTCATCAGCATTCTGCCGGTGGCTGAGAACATGCCGGGCGGCCGGGCGATGAAGCCGGGTGACGTCGTCACGACACTCTCCGGAAAAACAGTTGAAGTGCAGAACACCGATGCGGAAGGCCGCCTGATTCTGGCCGATGCGCTGGCCTACGCCACTCGCTATAAACCGGCGGCGTTGATCGACATTGCGACGCTCACGGGCGCTTGCGTGGTGGCGCTCGGTCAATTTGCCATCGGGATGTTTGGAACCGATACCGGCGTGAAGGAGTCGGTACGGAAAGCCGGCTTGCGCGCAGGCGAGCGCGTGTGGGAAATGCCGCTGTGGGACGAATATTTCGAGCAGTTGCGCAGCGACGTGGCGGACATGCGTAACATCGGGGGCCGCGGGGGTGGGATGATCACGGCCGCATTGTTCCTGAGCAAGTTCGTGGGTGACTGTCCCTGGGTGCATCTTGATATCGCCAGCACGGACTGGAGCGAACGGGAGCGGGCCTATGTTCCTAAGGGTCCTTCGGGGATTGGTACCAGATTGCTGATTCAATATTTGATCGACCGGACGCTGTGATTCGGTTGGGAGCGGAATTCCTACTCCTATGGGCCCTTCAGGGATCGGTACTAGATTGCTGATTCAATATCTCATCGACCGGACACTCTGACCTCAGTAGGGGATTTCGCCCATGCTTATGTCGCGCGAGAAGATCGGCCAGTTGTTCATGGTGGGGTTTGAGGGGACCTCGGTCACGCCCGATCTGGCGGCGTTCATCAAGGAGTACAAGCCGGGCGGCGTGATTCTCTTCTCGCGCAACCTTGAATCGATTGAGCAGATTGTCGAGTTGACGAATGCCTTGCAGGCCTGCAGCCCCCATTCGCCCTTGTTGATTTCAATCGATCAGGAAGGCGGGCGTGTCTCACGGCTACCGAAGAGCTTCACGATTTTCCCTCCCTGCGAGGTGTTGGGGCGCTGTAATTCGTCGGAGCTGGCTTATGCGGCGGCGGCGACGATTGCGAAGGAACTCAGGGCTGTCGGGATCAACATGAACATGTCTCCGGTGTTGGATGTGAACTGTAATCCCTCCAATCCGGTGATCGGTGACCGAGCCTTTGGATCGACGCCCGGCCCGGTCTGTGAATTGGGCCTGGCGACGGTGGGCGGATTACAGGACAACCGGGTGGTGGCCTGCGGAAAGCATTTCCCCGGTCATGGCGATACCAGTGTGGACTCGCACAAGGAATTGCCTGTGGTGACCGCGTCGAAGGAACGATTGGAGCAGATCGAATTCCCACCATTCCGGCATGCCACGGCTCACGGAGTGGCGACGCTGATGACGGCTCATGTGCTCTATCGCGCGTTGGATGATCAAAAGCCGGCGACGCTCTCTCCGACCATCATCACGGAGTTCTTGCGTGGTGAGCTGAAGTATGACGGTGTGGTGTTGACGGATGATCTGGAGATGCATGCGATCATTGATCACTATGGTATTGAAGAAGCCACCGTGCGTGCCATTCAGGCAGGGTGTGACATGCCGTTGATCTGTAAGGACCGCAACCGAGAGATCGCGGCGATCACCGCACTGGACAGCGCAGTAGCGGACGGCTCGATCAGCGCTGAGCGGTTGGAGCAATCCCTGGCGAGGATCGCCCGATTGAAGCAGCGGTTTCTGGTCCCGTACAAACCGGTCGTGATTTCGGATGCCAAACTGATCGTCGGGTGCCGGAGCCATCACGTCTTGCTTCGTTCCATCCATCAGGCCCGTGAACGATTGGCGAAAGCCACGGTGTGACCTCCCCGCCCTCCTTTCCAGCCGGTCGACGAGAACTCTGGGCCTGGTGCTTCTACGATTTTGCGAACTCTTCCTTTTCCACCCTGATCGTGACGGTCGCCTACAGCGTCTACTTCATCCAGGTGGTGGCAGCCGAGGTGTCGCCGCCAGGCATGGCCGAGCGACTCTGGTTTTGGGGCTATGCGCTGTCGATGCTGGTGGTGGCGCTGGTGTCACCAGTCCTGGGGGCGTTGGCGGATATCCGTGCAAATAAGCGGCGGGTGTTGATCGTTTCAACACTTCTCTGTGTGGCCTGCACCGCGCTCTTATGGTTCGTGCATCGCGGCGATGTGGCGCTTGGACTGCTCATCTTCGGTATTGCCAATATCGGCTTCGATTTGGGGTTTGTGTTCTGTAGTGCATTCCTGGTGGAGCTGGTGTCGCCGCAGCAGATGGGCCGCCTGTCTGGCTATGGCTGGGGATTTGGCTATGTCGGTGGATTGCTCTCTCTGGCGCTGGCCTACCCTTTTATTTCCGGTGGTTTTGCCGAATCGAACCTCGCTTCCTATCGGCTGAGTTTTGTTGTGACGGCTGTCTTCTTTCTGAGTGCCACAGTGCCGACCTTTCTGTACTTGCAAGAACGAGCTCAGCCGCGTCCTGTTCCTGACGGCCTGACGGTGTGGCGTGCGGTGATGAGGCAGTTGCGTGACACGGCCCGCCGTCTGTCGACCTATCGAGATCTCCGGCGCTATTTCATTGCCTATCTGCTCTATTCGGATGCGATCAATACGGTGATCGTGGCGTCGGGCATCTTTGCCAACAAAGTCCTGGACTTCACGCCGGGCGATCTGATTATCTATTTTCTTGTGACGCAGATTACGGCTGGGTTGGGTTCTGTGGGATTCGGATTTGTGGCGGATCGGATCGGGGCGACCCGGTCGATCGTGGTGACCTTACTGCTCTGGATCGGCGTGGTGATTGGCGCGGCAGTCGTGCAGACGCAGATGCAGTTTTATCTGCTCGGGCTTGTCGCTGGCGCGGCGCTTGGCGCCAACCAATCGGTGAGCCGCACGCTGCTTGGACGGTTTACGCCGCTGGGTCACCAGGGGGAGTTCTTCGGCTTCTTTTCCGTCGCCGGGAAATTTGCCGCGATTCTTGGACCGATCGTCTACGGAGAAGTGACGGTGTGGACCGGGAGTCAGCGCTGGGCCGTACTCTCCATGGCGCTCTTCTTTCTGGTCGGGTTGGCGGTGTTTTTCGGGGTGGATGAACGGCGCGGTATGGCGGCTGCGCAGGAGTGAGATCACGAGATGGCTCTAAAAAAAGGCGATTTCATCGATGAGCATACACGCCATCCGCATGCCTGCGGGTTGATCGTGAAAGTCATGGGCGGCGGCGAGGGATTTGAGAAAATCGTCTGTTGTGACCATGACCTGACTGAGCAGGATGTCGTCGCTGAGATGGGCTCACCCGCCGGCCGGAAACGAGGCGCCTTGCCGTCGGCGGTGGTCTTGGATGAGAAGAAGCTGTATCCGGATTCCTGCGGATTGCGCGTCATGATTATGGACGGCGGCGCGGGCTTCAAAGAAATTCGTTGCTGTGGTCACTCCTTGACGATCAGTTCAATGCGTGAATTACAGTTCGGTCAGATGCGTGCCCCTGAGCCGGAGCAGACCGGGCAGGCTGGTACGGCCTAGCTTGGACTGGAGGTGATGTATGGGGACTGAAGAACCAAGAGCTCACCGGAATGATTTGATGAGGCGGTGGTGCCATTACATGGAATGGTTGGACCGCCTGGGCTACGCAACCGCCGGGTTCAGTTTGTTGATCCTTGGCATGTTGGTATTCATCCATGCCTGGTATGTGTTTCTCGCCGGTCAGTTCGATCCGAAGGGGCATGTGTTGATTCTTCCGGCCGGTCTCAGATTGTTGAATGACATCCTCCTGGTCATTATTCTTCTGGAGCTGTTCCGGACCGTGGTGCGATTCTTACAGACGGAAGTGTTGGAATTGGAGCCCTATCTGTCTGTTGGCGTGATCGCTTGTACCAGGAAGATTCTGACGGCTAGCGCAGAACTGTCGCACCAGCAAAACATGACGGAAACGCAGTTCTATCAATACCTCATGGATGTGGGACTGAACGTTACCGTGATCATTGCTCTGATTGGTGCTGTATTCATGATTCGGAAGCGGCCAGAACAGATACCGCTCCCGGCCGCAGCCCCGGCGCGTGTGGCTCAGTAAGGCGTTCTCGACTTGCCTGTTTCCAGGGAGTTATGGCATCATGCGCCCTCTTGGAGACCGGCATGGCGAATCTGCTTGAATACGTCGGCTGTGTGCATATCTACCTCGGTCCCTATCGAGGCAATCCCATTGCCTTGTATTTGAATCGGACGGAATCCTCTTGCCAGATTAGCCCGAAAGCCTATCCATGGAATGATGTGATGGGCGTGGGCGAGACTCCCAACAAAGCCGCCGCCGATTTCGAAGATAAGTGGAAGACCAAGGGGCTTGCTGCAGAGATGTATTCCGGTCCTTCCTGGGAAGGCGGGATCAAGCCTGAAAAACCTGCACCGCCCAAGCCAGCCGTGCCTCCCAAGCCGGCAGCCGCACCGACTGCAGCTGGTGCCTCCCCTGCTCCTCAACCAACTGCTGCGGCTTCCCCGACTCCTGCTACGGTGACTCCGCCGCCACCAACTCCCTCAGCTCAAGTAGCTGATGCTCAGCCATCCGCCGAGCCGAAGTAGTCTCACTCATATACCGCGAGAACGATTAGCGATTTGTCGATGACGGTGTCTTGGCTGGTGCTGACTGTATCGCCAGCTTGCTGTGTCGCATGCCGTATAGCCCATAAATAATCACTCCGGCGAGCGTCCACCAGACGAACCGATGCCAGGTGAGGGCGGGGAGTTGCCACATCAGGCTGAGGCATGAGAGGGCTCCCAACAGCGGGATCCAGGGCATCAGCGGAGTTCTAAACGGACGTGCCAGGTGAGGACGGGTGTAGCGCAGGACGATGAGTCCAATGCACACGAGCGTGAACGCGAAGAACGTTCCGATGTTGGTCATGTCAGCCGCGGTGCCGATGGGGACGAAGGCGGCCATGGTCGCGACGCCGATACCGGTCAGGATTGTCGCATGGTGCGGGGTGCCAAAGCGGGGATGCACCACGGACAACCATGGTCCCAGGAGCCCGTCCCGCGAGATGGCAAAGAACACCCGGATCTGTCCCAGCATCATGACCACCAGCACGCTGGTGATGCCGGCGACGGCTCCCATGGCCACTACAGCCGCTCCCCACTTGTAGCCGACGAGTCGTAACGCTTCCGCAACCGGAGCGTGAATGTCGATCTGGCTATAGGGTACTAACCCTGTGAGCACGGCGGCGACGGCGACATAGAGAATCGTACAGACTCCGAGAGAGGTCATGATGCCGATCGGCAGATCGCGCTGCGGATTGCGTGCCTCTTCGGCCGTCGTGGTGACGGCATCAAATCCGATATAGGCGAAGAAGACGGTCGCGGCGGCAGCGGTGACTCCGGTGAAGCCGTTTGGCAGGAACGGGGTCCAATTGTCCGGGTTGACGGCCGGGGCTCCTACGGCGATAAAAAACAGGATGACCGCGAGTTTCAGGCAGACGATGAAACCGGTGGCTCGCGCACTTTCCTTGATGCCGATGACGAGAATGATCGTGACGAGCAGGACGATGATGGCGGCTGGAAAATTTGCGATGCCGCCCTCGGGCCCTCCTGGTGCGTGTGTGGCCCAGTCGGGCAGATCCAAGCCCGCCAGTTTCAGGAGGTTGTTGAAGTAGCCAGACCAGCCGATGGCGACGGCCACGCAGGCCACGCCGTATTCCAAGATCAAATTCCAGCCGGTGATCCAGGCAAGGAATTCTCCCAAGGTGGCATAAGAATAGGTATAGGCCGACCCGGCGACGGGAATCATGGCGGCAAACTCTGCGTAGCACAGGGCTGCGAGGACGCAGGTCAGTCCGGAGAGGAGGAAGGAGAGGACGATCCCGGGACCGGCCCCGGGTCTGCCGGCGTCTCCGACAATCGCCGTTCCAATCAACACAAAAATACCGGTCCCGATGATGGCTCCAATGCCCAAGGCAGTGAGGTCCCAGGCGCTCAATGTCCGCTTGAGACGATATTGGGGATGGTCGGCATCGGCCAGAATACGCTCGATGGATTTAGTGCGAAACAGGCGGCCTGTTACGGAGTCTGCGAGAGATGGGTGAGTCGTTGGTTCAGCAGGAGCGGGATCCATATGGCGCGTAGTATAGCAGGCAGAGTGAAAAATGCTGTGTGAATTATAAAAGGCGTCGTTCAGCCAGCGTCAAGCGTGCGTGCGGCTGGCGGCGCGGAGTAGGGCCTGAAACAATCGGCGGTGGGCGATGTGACGTTCGAAGAGGAATTCAGGGTGCCACTGGATACCGAGGAAAAATCGGTGGCGGGGGGATTCGACTGCCTCGATGACGCCATCCGGGGCGATCGCGCTCGCGATCAGCGAAGGGGCGACGGATTTCACGGATTGGTGGTGCGAGCTATTCACTCGCAAGGTGGCTTTGGTGACGATCTTTCTGAGGAGACTTCCAGCTGTGATGTCGACTGAGTGTGCCAGATGGATCGCTTTGGTCGGTTGTCGGTGTTGCAGCACATTCGGCATTTGCGATGTGAGATCCTGAAAGAGACTGCCCCCGCAGGCGACGTTGATGGTTTGCATCCCGCCGCAGATACCGAGGACAGGGAGGTCGCGTTTTTGAGCGAGGTGAACCAGGTCCAGCTCGAAATTCGCACGGCGTTCGCTGACGAGGGGGAATTTATAGCGCTGGCGTTCTCCGTAGAGACGCGGCGGAAGGTCCGGTCCGCTGCCGGTGAGCAGGAGTCCGTCCAGGCGCTCGAGGAGGCGCCGTCGCCCGGCCGCATCGGCGACTAAGGGAAGAATGAGGGGAATGCCTCCGAGTTCTTCGATAGCGCGGACGTAGCGGGCGCGGAGGAAATAGGTGGGCTCACGCCCACCCCATTCCTTGCGGTCACCGGCATTGAAGTCAGGGGTCACGCCGATGACGGGCTTCATATTACCGAACTGGTTCTGTGGCTGGTGTGTTGGAGCTGCCCCCAGTGGAATCGCTTTCAGCTGCGACACCCAGGAATCGGACCGATCGGTCACCGGTCAGGTGTTCCGGTGTGATGACATAGGTGCCGTACATACTGGGGACCCAAATGCTCTTGGCGGTCTGTTCGTTCAAACCGGAGAACAGATAGGCAAGTCCGCCGACGATCCCTCCGCCGATGGCGAAGGCGGCTTTGAAGGGAAAATACAAAATCGTGGACACGGCGGCGCCTGCTTGCATGCCGGCGCCAGACGGCGTGCCCTGCTGGGTGTCTGCGGATGACGTTTGGCTCCAGGCCGGCGTGGCGACCAGCGAGGTGAATGTCATGAGAACCACAAGTGCGATCAGTGGGAGCGTACGAATAAATCCAATGTGTGTCACGGAGACCCTCCTTCCTCTCAAAGACAGGATTCTAGGATCATGTCTACGGTCGATAAAGAAACGACAAGACTGTCATGGCGTTATAACAAATTCATAGAGGCTTGCAAACCCCCTGCCCCGTGGGAATTACGCGAATGGCGAGAAAACCGCTCACGGCATCAGATCAAGCTCGGTGAGAATGTAGGTGACGACATACTCCTGCCGAGTTGTGACGGCTTGATTCAATTCAGCGACGAGCTCCTCGGCAGGAATTCGCTGATTCTCCTGCGGGAGTCCAATGGCCAGACGCAGGTCGAGCTTGCACCAGGCAATCGCTTGTGCTGCAAGATCCGGGATGCGGGCGGCCGCGTCGGTTCGATCCTCTTCAGATAACCGTTCAAGGGCTCTCGCGACTGGAGCCGTCCGTCGCATGGCTTCTTGAAGCCCGGCAAGGTGGTCGGCGGCGATGTCGACGGAGACTTGGATGCCAGCCTTCCAACTGCGTTTCTTCACATTGAAGACGCAGGTCTGTGTGGTGGAACCGTCGTCGACCGGTTCCGGACCAAAAAAGAGCGTGACGCGATAGGGTGTAGCGCCTGGTGGAGTCTCAAGAGCCATGAAGGCGTATTGTAACACGTGGCCTGTTCTATGCTGCGTCTTGATTTGACGGCTTCCCACCTCGGCGAATATGATGCCCGCACGATGATGATTCAACGATGGGCAGAACGGGTAGCATCTATTCAAGCCGCCATCCGAGAGAGCGGGTCGGCCGACGGCTGGCTCTTTTATGACTTTCGCGGAAGCGATCCGCTGGCCTATCGCGTGTTGTTGCTCGACCCGTCGCGGCATGTGACGCGCCGGTGGTACTACTGGATTCCCGCAGAGGGCACGCCCGTCAAATTACTCCATCGCATTGAGCCGCATGCGCTGGAAGAATTGCCCGGCCAGGACCGGCAGTATGTATCATGGGAGCAGCAGCGGACGCTCCTGGCCTCGATTCTCAAGGGCTCGCGCCGCATCGCGATGCAATATTCTCCGCTCAACGCGGTCCCCTATGTGTCTCGTGTGGATGCCGGTACCATCGAGTTGATTCGTAGTCTTGGAGTGGATGTCGTCAGTGCTGCGGATCTGGTGCAACGATTTGAGGCGGTCTGGACTGATGCGCAACTCGAATCGCATCAATATGCGGTGACGGCGTTACGCCGGATCGTCGATGAGGCGTTTGCCCATGTCGGCTCATCGCTGCAGGCCGGCCGATCGCTTAACGAATATGATCTTCAGCAGTTTATTCTTGGACGGATTCATGATGCGGGGATGATCACCTCCAGCCCGCCGATTGCTGCCGTGAATGCGCATAGCGCCGATCCCCATTACGGTCCGACAGCGGCTGGGTCGTCACCCGTATTGCGTGACAGCCTGGTGCTGATCGATCTGTGGGCGAAGCGCACGGAACCAGGCGCGGTTTATGGAGACATCACCTGGACCGGATTCACGGCCCGTGACATTCCCTCGCGCCATCGAGAGATCTTTGATTGTGTACGACGAGGTCGTGATGCGGCGCTGTCGTTTGTGCAACAGCGAGTGGCATCCGGGCAATTGCCCTATGGTTGGGAGGTCGACGAGGCTTGTCGGCAGGTGATTACTAGGGCCGGGTATGGAGACCGGTTCGTGCATCGGACGGGGCATTCGATCGGTGAAGAAGTGCATGGGAACGGAGCCAATATTGATAATCTTGAAACGCAAGAGAGTCGACGGCTCATGCCCAGGACTTGTTTCTCCATCGAGCCGGGTATCTATCTTCCTGACGAGTTCGGGATTCGTAGCGAACTTGATGTGTATGTTTCTGAGGAAGCCGCAGTCGCGTACGGCCATCCGCTACAGACGGAAATTGTCGCGATTGGTTAGTTCGGCCCGAAGGACTCTGTCAGCCCTACCCGTTTCTTGACAGGTTCTTATTGTGGCGGCTAGATTCTTTCATTGTATGAAGGTTGAGTGATAGCGGTGTTGGCCACCTGCGAGCAGGAAGGGTACGACCATGTTCGGGACAATGGGGATTTCAGAGCTGATCATCATTCTGGTGATCGTGTTGATTATTTTCGGAGCAGGCCGCTTGCCGCAAATCGGCGAGGGTGTTGGTAAAGCTCTGAAAGGGTTCAAAAAGGAGGTGAATGAGATCCCACCTCCTCAAGAAGTTGCCCAGGCTCAGCCTGACGTGACGGCGACGGTTGAGGCAGCCCACGTTGATAGAGCATCGGATCTTCAGCCAGCTGCATCGGTTCAGGTCGCGCCGAAGGCGACGAATGTCCCCTATGTACCTGGTCCTGAACTGACGCCAGGAACCACGGCTTCGATGATGTACAACATGGGCCCACAATCTCCCCAAGCTCCTCGTCCGACCGGCGCCCCACCGATTCAGGCGGGTGGCGGGCAACAGGCCCTGTCGATGGAGGAGCGAGCCGCCGCCCCGGCTCCCATGTCCCGCGCGCAATATCCGCCGCTTCCTCCGGGAGCTCAAGCGAAGCCTGCAGCGAAGCGTCCTTCAGCCATTGTAAACAAGGATGCGGTCGCGCGTGTACAGGCGCAGCAAGCCGCGTTGAAGGCGAAAGCGGCTCAAGCGCCAGCGGGGTTATCTCCAAACGATATGCAGGGCCTTGGCGAAGGGTTGGGGGACGCGTTGCGAACATTCCGGCAAACGGTTGCTGATGTGCGGAATACCGTGGATCCTCAAGTGAGAACCATCCAATTTGAGATGGATTCCGCGCAGAAAGAGTTTCAGCAGTCTTTGGAAGCGGCCAGGGAGCTGCCTGCGGTGGAGGAAGAGCCCCCCAAACAGGCTTGAAGCTCTACGATTGTTATCCACCCAGTATTGTTACGATGCCCTCTTCTAGCGTGTTAGTTTTGCTCAGCCTCTGTTTTGCCTCGCTACTCGGATGCTACCAACCGCCAGCGACTTCCTCTCCACAACGTACCGTAGACACACTGTTGAGGCTGTTGCATGACAGTGACGCCATGGCTCGGCGAACCGCTGCCGAAGCCTTGGGCAAGATCGGGAATCCTCAGGCCATTGCCGCGCTTGTCATGGCGTTAGGCGACCAGTCGCCCATTGTTCGTGAGGCGTCTGTACGGAGTCTAGGCGGCCTAGGTCCTCTTGATCTGGTTGCCAGAGTGCATATAGCAGGTTTGCTCATTGACCCTGTCCAATCAGTGCGCTCCGCTGCAGCACAGAACTTGGCCTCTCTCGATTCCACTAAAGAGCTCTGGCCGCTGGCAATGTCGCAGTTGGCTCATGCAGATCCAGAGGTACGTCGTGCCGTGATTCAGGCCTTTGAGAGCATTGACTCTCCCGCGATAGTGAGAGTGCTCGTAGGCAGTCTGCATGATCCTGATCCACGAGTCCGCCAAACCGCAGTGGCTGTGTTAGGGGAGTCAGGGGACTCCAAGGTTGTGGAATTGTTCCGTGAACAACTGAAGGCAGAGTCCTCGGCAAATGTCCGGGGTGAGATTGCCTATCGACTGCAATTCTTTTCAGAGGGAGGGTTTGAAGAAGAGCTGCGATTCGTGGCGAGCCATGATGAGAGCGCTCAAGTGCGACGCTGGGGTGACCAAACGCTTAGGGGGCTGCGGGGAGCACGCGATTCCGGTTCAAGGCCTCAACCAATTCCACCAGCTGTGCCTGAGCCTTCTCATCAATATCCGTAAACTGGACCCCCATTCCTGGAAACAAGAGATGGCGCTCGGGGCGATTTCTCGTCCAGGCCACTTTGCCCTTGGCTTTGACCTTCTCCCAGGGCCGATCTGGCAATGCAAATTCCACAGACACTTCCGTTCCGGGTGCGAGCGGCGTACCGCTTTCAATGAAGAGCCCGCCTCCGCCTATACCCCCGGTGAGGCTATCAAACTGTTTCCCTTCGGGCGTGGAATAGCGGACTTTCAGTGCGAGTGGCGCTCGGGGATGTGTGCGGCAATGGGCGAAGCGCGTATCGTCATCACTCGCCAGGAGTCGATCGATGATGTGTCCCCAGGGGATTCCTCCCAGGAGAGTGCCCGAGGGATCGTGGATAAGAATCATTTCTTGATCGGCATCGACGACGAGGTATTTCCCTTGGTGACCTTCTGTGGTGACGACGGGATGTTTCATCGGTGAGGAACCTCAGGTGGTCTGGCGCTAAGGAGGGCAGTCATCCCTATTTCAAGCGGCTCGTTCGGCGCCATCGACGGTTTTTACGATGGCCAAGATGCGCTCCCGTGCTTCTGGCTGAATGTCCGTGAATCGAACACCCATGCCGGGACTAAAGGTGTATTGATCGGCCTTGGGACAGACCCAGGCAACGACTCCTTTAGCCTGAATCCACTCTGAGGGCTGTTCCGGGAGGGAGAACTCCATGGCGAGCTTGGTACCGACTTGGAGTGGTGTTGTACTTTCGATAAAGAGTCCGCCTCCGCCGATGCCTCCTGCACGACTATCGTAGCGATCGCCTTCAGGAGTCTTGTAGCGTACTCGAAACGCAAGATTGATGCGGGGCTCAGAGCGCGTTTCTTTGGGGAGCGCAGGTTTGCGATAGGCGAGGATCTGATCTATCACGAAATCCCAGGAGAGGCTTCCAATCGCCTCACCGTTGTTCCCGAGTAGATTCACGATTTCTCGTGAGGCGTCCAGTTCGAGGACTTTCCCTTTGTGGCGAAGGCTGAGGGATACGGGGAGTTTCACGGGGCCTCCTAGGGCGATTCTTATACTCCCCAAATATAGCGGCTTATTTTCTGTTGTCGAGTAATACGTGAGAAATACTCAAGTCATCGCAACAGGATCTGATAATTGGCTGAATAGCCAGAGGAATAGAGAGTCATATAGGGGGCGAGGGGGGAGGAGCCCGAGCCACATGAGTGACTCGGGTTCAGGGTCGCGTTTACGCGCTCTTAGCGTCTTTATCCTGCTCAAAGATTCTGATGGGAGGGTTCTTTCCGGAAATGGCATCCTCCGTAATGAGGACTTCCTTAATTTGCTTTTGTGACGGGGCATCGTACATCACGTCCAGCATCACTTCTTCGAGGATGGCACGGAGTCCTCGGGCCCCGGTCTTTTGCAGATAGGCTTTGCGGGCGACGGCGCCGAGGGCCCCGTCGGTAAATTTGAGTTTCACTTTTTCGAAGGAGAGTAATTTCTCATATTGTTTTGTCAGGGCGTTGCGTGGTTCGGTCAAGATCCGAACCAGCGCCCGCTCATCCAATTCTTCCAGCGTCGCGACGACGGGGACGCGACCCACAAACTCCGGGATGAGTCCGTACTTGAGGAAATCTTCCGGCTGCACGTGGGCGAGCATTTCTCCCAGTCGAGCCTCGCTGCGTCCGCGAATTTCAGCCCCAAAGCCCATCGATTTGCGATTCAAGCGCTGTTCGACGAGCGATTCCAGTCCGACGAACGCACCTCCGCAGATGAAGAGGATATTGCTCGTGTTCACCTGGATGAACTCTTGGTGGGGATGTTTCCGTCCGCCTTGCGGCGGGACGTTGGCTACGGTGCCTTCGATCAGCTTGAGCAGCGCTTGCTGCACACCTTCTCCGGAGACGTCGCGCGTGATCGAGGGACTGTCGCTCTTGCGGCTGATCTTATCGATTTCATCAATGTAGACGATGCCTCGTTCAGCCCGTTCGACATCGTAATCGGCTGCTTGGAGGAGCTTCAGGATGATGTTTTCGACATCTTCCCCCACGTACCCGGCTTCCGTCAGGGTTGTGGCGTCAGCCATGGTAAAGGGGACATCGAGATACTTGGCCAGGGTCTGGGCGAGCAGGGTCTTTCCCGTCCCGGTCGGGCCGACCACAAGGATGTTTCCCTTTTGGAGTTCGACATCGTCGACGTCTTTTTCCTTCGAGGAGATGCGTTTGTAGTGATTGTGGACGGCGACGGAGAGAATGCGCTTCGCGCGGTCTTGCCCCACGACATATTGATCGAGGTGATGCTTGATATCGGCAGGCTTTTTAAGCTTGGAGGAGATTTCTTCCTTGGCCTCTTCCCAGTCTTCCGCAATGATGTCATTGCAGAGATTGACGCATTCGTCACAGATATAGACGGTCGGCCCCGCGATCAGCTTGCGTACTTCATCGCGGCTTTTCCCGCAAAAGGAACACCGCAAATGTCGATCCACCTTCTCCTGCTTGGCCATGCGTCCTCCTGTGTTACTTACCCTTGGCGCCGTCTTTGGCTGCGTCCCCAGACTCCACGGACTTGAGTCCTTTGGTCTGTCGGGAAATGACTTCGTCAATCAGGCCGTAGGTTTTGGCCTCTTCGGCGGACATGAAATAATCGCGCTCGGTATCGTGAGAGATCTTTTCGATCGGCTGGCCGGTGTGCTTCGCCATAATCTCGTTCAACCGTTCGCGGATTTTGAGGATCTCTCGGGCATGAATGTCGATTTCAGTGGCCTGTCCTTGGAACCCACCGAGCGGTTGATGAATCATGACGCGGGCGTTTGGCAGGGCATAGCGCTTACCCTTTGCGCCGGCGGTGAGGAGCAATGCGCCCATGCTGGCAGCCTGGCCGAGGCAGATGGTGTTGATCGGTGGTTTCACATATTGCATCGTGTCATAGATACCGAGCCCTGCCGTGACGCTGCCGCCGGGAGAATTCACGTAGAGATTGATGTCCTTTTCTGGGTCTTCGGCCTCCAGGAATAAGAGCTGGGCAATGACAAGATTCGCGAACATGTCATCGATCGGCGCGCCCAGGAAAATGATCCGGTCTTTTAGGAGCCGGGAGTAGATATCGTAGGAGCGTTCGCCTCGATTGGTTTGTTCGACTACGATCGGGACCAACATAGATTCATTTCCTTTCCGCAATGTTTGGAGCGCGCCACTCGGTCGAGGCGTTTGCAGGCACCGTGTCTAACCTTGGATTACAGAGTTGCGGTATACAAAGTCCAACGCTTTATCTGCCAGAATACGCGAGCGCAATTCTTCGATGGAATCCTGGCCGCCGGCCTGAATCATTTTCACGAGCTCAGCCATCGGGACGCGGAGTTCGGTGGCCAGCCTGGTGACTTCGTTGTTCATATCTTCCTGGCTGACCGAGATGGATTCCTTCGTGGCAATGGCTTCGAGGATCAGGCCGACTTTGACGCGCCGGTTGGCTTCATCTCGGTTCTCTTCGCGGATGGTCTTGAGTTCTTCGGCCGTTGCGGCGGGTGATGGATCGGTGGCCTTGCCACGTTGCCGCTCTTGGAGTCTCTGCCGCACGATGGCATCCAATTCACGTGTGACCAGGGTTTCCGGCAGGTCAAAGTGGTGCGTTTCGGCCAGCCGTTTGAGAATCGTATCTTTGTAGGATTCATCAATGTCGCGTTTGAGAGCTTTTTCCATCTCACTGCGCAGTTTGTCCTTAATTTCTTGAAGTGACGAGAACGGCCCGCAGTCCTTGGCAAACTCGTCGTCGAGTGCCGGCAGCGTTTTCTGCTTCACGCCTTTGATGGCGAGGCCGAACTTCACGGTTTTGCCGGCGACCCGGGTATCGGGGTGACTGCTGGGGTAATTCTGTGGAATGTCGATGATGTCTCCGTCTTTCTTGCCGACTAAATAACTGTCGATTTCAATGCCGAGGAGTGTGGCTTTGGAACCGACTTTGTGAAGCTGGCCTTCTTTCTTGGTTCCCTCGAGCGGCGCGCCATCGAGAAAGCCTTCGAGGTCAACGACGGCAAAATCGCCATCGCTTAATGTGGTGCCGGGCGCGGCGGCTTCAAGCCGTGCCTGCTGTTCACGCAGGACATCCAGGGCCCGATCGAGCTGCTCGTCGGTGACGGTCCGTTTGTCCGGCTTCAGCGAAATCGGGTTGGGGGCTTTATAGTCACGCAGTTCAATGGTCGGCTTGATTTCGACTGTGGCCGTGAAGGTAAAGGGTTCGTCCTTCTTGATTTTGACACGTTCCAGCGGCGGGATCTCGACCAGCACCGGGCTAATGCCGGCCTCGCGGACGGCGCGGTCATAGAAATCCGGCACGATGCTACGAATGACATCTTCCTCGACTTCTTTAGCGTAGCGTTTTTCAAGGAGGCCCAGTGGGGCTTTCCCAGGGCGGAACCCGGGGATGCGTACTTGGCGGTTCAGTTCCGTATAGGCGCGCGAGAAACGCTGGGTGACTTCATGAGCAGGGACTTCGATTTTCAATGCCCGCTTCATGGGGCCCAGTTCGGTCATTTCCATCTTCATCGTCATGCGTCCATGTCCTTCCACGTTCCATGAGGGGCGTGCCCAAACGGAGTTGCTGTCAAATTTGGTGCGAGCGGAGGGACTTGAACCCCCACGGTTACCCACGAGATCCTAAGTCTCGCGCGTCTGCCAGTTTCGCCACGCTCGCACGGTGGGGAGCATCGCGGGGCTGTCGCCGTGGATGCTGAGACAGCAAAACACGCGATTGTGTAAGCCTTTTGTACCGTCGAAGGCGACCCACTGTCAACCCATACTCCCGTGGGGTTTACGCAGTTCTGACCGTCCAGACAGCGAACAATAGAGAGCAGTGAGGACCATGAGCAGGGGACTGTATGGATTTGCCTGCCTGAAGGGGGAGGTTGGGGTGGGAATCGGTGGTCCTGGCTCGCACTTGAGGGTGAGAGTATACTGTCTTGCAGGGTATCCAGCGAAGGGGGCGGCATGGCTGGAGACTGCAAGAGTTGGTGTATCCCGATCTCCCCGCACAGGTAAGGAGGTGGTGCGATGTATCGATTCCCTGTCTTCATCTCCATCATTGTCAGTTGGGGCATGGTGCTGTGGAGCGCCCCCGCTGGGGCGTATCGTGAATATTTCACGGCGGAACAGAAAGCGCAGCTCGATAAGATTCAAGTGGTACTGGTCGAGACCCTGGCCCTGACCGACAAGGGAGCGGTTGATGCCGGCCCATTGGCTTCGGTCGTGTCGCGCCGTCTGGGCGAGATTGGCTATACCGTGGTGCAGGATGTCTCGAAGCCGCATGATGCGGTATTCCGAGTGAAATGCGAACAGCGCAAGACCTGGGAGGGCACGGCCTCATCGGGGGGGGACAATGATTTGCCCGACGCCCCCTCTCGCCTTTGGAAAGGCCCGGCCTGCCAGCTGACGTATGCATTAGGTGGTATGAAGATTAAATGGCAGAAGGAAGTCCGCACGGATTTTGAAGATGTTTCTGCCGCCGCTCAGGCTGCTCAGGCCGGAGATCCAGGAAGTTTTGCCATTGCGCGGCTGACGGATCAACTCGAGAAATATGAGTTCCCGTTGATTCTCGCAGCCGAATGGGGCCATGCCGACCGCTTGCTGAGGTTGATGGATTCTTCAGAGACGAGTCTGCCTAGGAAGGTAAAAATCATTTCGCTGTTGGGCGAGATGCAGGCGGATGAAGCCCTGCCGAAGCTGAAGCAGGTGCTCCAGGACCGCGATCTGGCCAAGCAGGCGCTGGTGGCGATGGGCAATCTCGGAAAGGAAGGGATTCCGCTGCTTGTGGATGTTATGAATACGTCCACAATGGTAGACATGCAAGCCTCTGCCGCAAAGGGTTTGGGGCAATTGGGCGGCGTGCATGGCGACGCGTCAGTTGTTCTCCCCTTGCTCGCCAAGTTGCAAGATCCGAACACAGATTGGACGGTGCTGACCGAAGTGGCCTGGGCGCTGGGTAAAATTCCCGACAAGCGTTCGATTCAACCGCTCTACGATTTAGATAAGAAGCTGCAGAGGCTGCGGGATCCGGACAATCAGGTACTGAAAAAATTGAAGGAAGCCGTCTTCTGGGCGATCAAGCAGTGTGATACCTGGGATCAATATAGCTGAGATAGTTGAGCGGTCGTTGACATTGCATGGCTTGCCTCCTATCGTGCTTCGTGTTGGGTGAACCAACACGGAGTACGATATGCCAACCGGTCCCGCCCCTGACGGATCTACGAATCCCCGCGCAATACTCGAACGCATAACCCTTCAAATGGCCTCGAGTCTCGACCTTCAGGTGGTGCTGGACACCATCACGCAGGGCCTGGTGGAGGAATTGGATGCGGCCTTCGCCCGTATCTGGCTCCTGGGTCCCGGCGATCTCTGTGCCGACTGTTACAAAGCGGCCGACTGCACGAACCGGAGCCGCTGCCTGCATCTTGAAGCAAGCGCCGGGCTCTATGCCAATCTCAAAGGGGAATATCGCCGCATTCCGCTGGGCGCATTGAAGATCGGAAAGATCGCGCAAGGATCCGGCGCCATCTTTACGAACGACGTACTCGGCGACGATCGACTTCCGAATAAACAATGGATGACCGACAATGGTCTCCGCTCCTTTGCCGGGCATCCGCTGAAGTTCCGCTGGGAAGTGCTCGGCGTCATCGCGATGTTCGGACGCCGGCCGCTCAGTGAAGAGGAGTTCGAGCGATTGGCCGTCTTTGCCAGCGAGGCCGCGATTGCGATCAAGAATGCGCAGCTGTTTACGGAAGTGCAACAGCTCAAGGATCGTCTGCAAGCCGAGAATCTCTACCTTCGTGAAGAGATCAAGCTCGAGCATAACTTTGAAGAGATCATCGGCGAAAGCCAGAGTATCAAGGCTGTGCTACGATCGATCGAACAGGTTGCACCGACCGACTCAACGGTCCTCGTCCGCGGAGATACCGGGACGGGCAAGGAACTGATCGCCAGGGCGATCCACCACATGAGCCCTCGCAGGGCACGATCCCTGGTGAAGGTGAACTGCGGCGCGATCCCCGCCAATCTTCTCGAAAGCGAACTCTTCGGGCATGAGAAGGGATCGTTTACCGGAGCATTACAGCGCCGCATCGGCAGATTTGAATTGGCGAATGGAGGGACGATCTTCCTGGATGAAGTGGGAGAACTCCCGTTGGATGCGCAGGTGAAGCTTCTGCGGGTGTTGCAGGAACGGGAATTCGAACGGGTCGGCAGCGGTCATTCGATGAGGGTCGATGTGCGGGTAATCGCCGCAACCAATCGCGATCTACATGCGGCGGTAAAGGCCGGTTCCTTCCGGGCCGATCTCCTCTACCGGCTAAATGTGTTTCCGATCGAGGTGCCACCCCTGTCTGCCCGTGCCGCCGATATTCCACCTTTGGTTATCCACTTCATCGCCAAGTTTTCAACCAAACTTGGTAAGCGATTTGACGGTGTGTCTCACGCGACCATGGACCGTCTGAGGACTTATTCATGGCCCGGCAACATTCGAGAACTGGAAAATGTGATCGAACGGGCCACGATTCTCGCAAACGGACCGATGCTACAGATCGATGACGCATTCCTCCATGTGGGGCCTGCACCTTCACATCGCGAGGGGACCATGGAAGAAGTCGAACGGGCGCATATTCTCCATGTCCTCCAGGAAGCGAACTGGGTCATTGAAGGGAAGCAGGGAGCCGCCACTCGGCTGGACCTCCATCCCAACACCCTTCGCTCGCGCATGAATAAGCTCGGCATCAAGAAACCCCGTCTCACCTAAGCAAATCGATCTCCCTTCCTCCCACTGAATGTCGTGGTGCTACGATATCCCGTGGGATGATCGCATCGCTGCACTGATTATCTTCTCGCCTGCAGATCACTCAAGTTGTTGATACCGCTCTTTATTACTCCAACTTCAGGTCTGTCATACGTTCTGGCATCGGCCTTGCGCTAGTGCAGGACTGCGATGGCCATCGCAGGGAAATGTCACAGTACTCATTCCATTTATTTAAGGAGCATCTATGAAAACAGCGATCATCATTCTGTCCGACCCGAAGAGCGGTTCCGAAGAAGCGCTTGGGCGAGTCTTTAATGCGCTGGCCCTTGCAGCCGAATGTAAGCAGAAGGGCGACGAAGTCGCCGTGGTCTTCAATGGGGCCGGCACTCGTTGGCCTGCGGAATTGACCAAACTCTCACATCCAGTCAATGGCCTCTACAATGCGGTGCGGGATGTCGTACAGGGCGCGTCGTGCGGCTGCGCCGAGGTCTTTGGGGCGACAGAAAGCGTCAAGGCTTGCGGCGTGCCGGTTGTGAAAGACCATGCCCTCGCTGGGACAGCGGGGCTCTTGAGCCTGCGCCGGTACGTAGCTGAAGGGTGGAATACGATCGTGTTCTGAGATTGAGCATGAGAGGGCATGCGACGAAACCCGTCGTCATGTCTTCTCGACAGGGAGTACACAACCATGGCGTTGAAATACTTGGAGCTGGCGATGACGGATGCCGTACATCGCGCACAGACGCAGTACTACGGAAGGGCCGTGAACATCCCAGGGGCGCCCGAACGAGATCCATTAGGTCAAGACGAGGCTGAGTTTATTGCAGAGCGTGACAGCTTCTATCTGGGTTCGATCAGCGAAACCGGATGGCCCTACATTCAGCATCGTGGTGGGCCCAAGGGGTTCTTGCGAGTGGTCAACGAGACGACACTGGCCTTCGCCGACTACAAGGGTAATCGCCAGCTGCTGACAACCGGCAACGTTTCGGTGAACGATCGTGTGGCGCTGTTTCTCATGGACTACCAGAACCGAGCACGCTTGAAGATTCTGGGTCAGGCCCGAGTCGAGGATGCTCGCGCCCATCCAGAACTCGTCGCGCAGCTCGCTGATCCAAAGATGCGATCTTCAGTGGAGAGGTTGGTGTTCATTGACGTCGTCTCGTTTGATTGGAACTGCCCAAAGTACATCACGCCACGGTATTCGGCGGAAGAGGTCGAGGCGTATGTGGGTCCGCTCAAGAGCCGGATCGCCGAGCTCGAATCCCAACTGAATACCACAAAAGTATCATGACATTCGCAACGGGAACGTTCTGTTTCTATCGAAGGAGTTGAAACCATGAAGGTCGCACAGATATGGCGATATCCGGTGAAGTCGATGGCCGGTGAGCAGATAGATCACGCGCGCATCGGGCCACTCGGCATCGAGGGAGACCGCGTCGTGCATGTGGAGAATGAGGATGGTCATGTCATCACGTCCAGAACACACCATCGGCTACTCGGTCACCATGCCACGCTTAATGAATCCGGCGAGCCTATGGTTGATGGCCTGTTATGGAGCGATCCCAAAGTCCGCGAGGATGTTGTGGATATTGTGGGCCAAGGAGCCAAGCTGGTACGCGATGATTCTAGCGATCGTTTTGACGTGCTGCCCATGTTGGTGGCGACGGACGGAGCGATTGCGGTGTTCGGGCGTGACGGCCGGCGCCTCAGACCGAATCTGGTCATCGGCGGGGTCGATGGCATGGCTGAGCGCTCGTGGCTTGGGCAGTGCCTGCACATCGGAGAGGTCATCATCGGGATACAGGACCTCCGTGGGCGCTGCATCATGACGACGTTCGACCCCGACAGCCTGAAGCAGGACCGTCAGGTTCTCACAGACATTGTGCGGAGATTTGAGGGCACGCTCGCTTTGAATTGCTTTGTGATCCGGGGTGGAGACATTCGAGTCGGCGACACAGTTGAGCTGGCCCGACACCGTGAATGCGAGGCTGTCCGCGCTTAGAGAGACCAACTAGTTTTGCCATCACTTGCGTGGGAGTTTCGGGCTTTCACATTTTAAACGCCGCAAGGCCTAGAGGGAGGAATTGATATGAGCAAGCAGGTACAGGACACATTGCAAGATATGCTGGGTATTCTGAAGAAGGGGCACATGACCGAAGGTCAGAAGATCTACTTTGCGGATTCGGTCGTCACGCAGGAAGGCAATCAGCCGCCCATCGTGGGCAAACAAGCCTCCATTGAAAGACTGGACAAATTCAGGGATACGATCGGAGTGGCCGCCTTTGTCAGCTATGCCATCGGCGATGTAGCCGTCACGGGAGACAGCAGTTTCTATGACGCGGTGCTGACATTGAAATTGAAGAACGGGGAAACCATCAGTCTCGAACAAGTCGTCAAGACTGACTGGCGGGACGGCAAGATTGTAAAGGAGCGCTACTATCACGGCTAATCACTTGTGAGATGGTGTAGCCGCAGGCGGCCAATGCTATTCGCTTCCGCATTGATTGCGACGTCGGTAGCAACTAGTATCGATCACAAGAAGTGGAACATTCGTCTGAACAACAAGCTGGTTGTCGATAGAAGGAGGGATCTATGACCGAGTTTTCACGCAGACGTTTCTTGCAACTGTCCGCAGCGACCGGTGGCGCCTTATTGTTTGGGGATGTGATCGGACAAGCGCTGGGACTTACGGAAAAGACGAGTTTCGCCTCCTCCGGTGAGCCGATCAAGATCGGCATCCTCGATCCTTTGTCGAGTGCTTACAAGACGTCGTCGATTCATGATGTCCATGGCGCCAACGTGGCAGTGGATCTTTTCAATAAACGTGGTGGTGTGCTGGGCCGGCCGGTCGTCATCCTCGAAGCGGATGATGCGTCGAATCCGGAGACTGCCGTGAAGGTGGCGACGAAGTTCATCAAAGAAGACCGGGTTGATGTGCTGATGGGAACCTTCAACGCAGACTGTGCGTTGGTCATATCAGAATTGGCGAAGAAAGAAAACAAACTGTTCATGGTGACGGGGTCTCATCTTCCCGAGTTGAGCGGTGCTGCCTGCAACTCCCATACGTTTGTGTTCATGCCCCACGCGAGAATGCTGGCGCACGCGGTGGTGCCGCATCTGGTGAAGGCCTACGGGACTCGGTGGTACATGATTACGACGAATACGCTGGATGGGAAAGCCGCCGCGCAGGCCATGGCTGAGGCGGCAGAGGCGCATAAGGTGGAGTTGGTCGGCGAAGCCTTGATGCCTTTTGGATCCACAGACTTTGTGTCAGCCCTCAGCGCGGCCAAAGCCAAGGAGCCAACGGCGATCATCCTCAATCTCTACGGGTGGGATCTCGTGCATGCCTTGAAGGGCTACGCCAAGCTGGAGTTGGCGAAGGAAAAGATTGGCGTTGGCGGGATGATCAGCGGTGAACAGATTGGGCGCCCGCTCGGCTATGCCAGCAATGCAGGAATCTGGGCTCTCATCTGGGACCCCAAGATCAATACCGAGAGCTCAAAGCGATTCATCCAAGGCGTGATTGACAAGTACAACCATACGCCAACCTCCCGGTGCTATTTGGGGTATGCCGCAATGACGCAAATTCTTGAAGCTATACAGCGGGCTGGTTCAACCGAGACGGCCGCATTGATTAAAGCGTTAGAAGGGCATGAGTTTGATGGATTGAAAGAAGGGAAATCTGTGTTTCGCGCGACAGATCATCAACATGTTCAGGATGTCTTGGTGGGGGAAGCCTTTGGAAAAGAACTGGGGCTAGGCCATTACAAGATTCTCGCAACGGTGCCGGGCCTCGCGAATATTGGAGCGGCGGACCAGCAGCACTGCAAATTGTAAGGGCCCGACAGAGCCGAGGGATTCCCGTGTAAGGAGCTCATTTAGGTAGGTAGGACCGCGTTCGCGGCTACTTCTGTGTTGGATAGTGGGATGTGGTGAGGGGGGCCGCGTCTCGCCTAGCGCGACATGCGGCCCCCCCCTCAGTGGAGATGAGTGACTTACTTGGTGACGCGGATTTCGACCCGGCGGTTCTTTGCCCGGCCTGCGTCTGTCGTATTCGGACTCACGGGCTTGGTGTCGGCATAGCCGTGTGTCGTAGCCGCGCCCAAGCCACCTTCCGTCAGGGCTTTAGCCGCGTTGGCCGCCCGTGCTTCAGAGAGTTCCTTGTTGGTCGGAAACGTCTTTTTCAGCGAGCTCTTGATCGGCCGGTTGTCTGTATGGCCGTCCACCGCCACTTTATACTCAGGGAAGTCTTTGAGGATGGCACCAACCTGCTTCAGCGCATCGGCGCCCGCCGGTTTCAGTTGATCTTCTCCCGAGCCGAACAGATAGCCTGACGCCAGGTTGATGAGCAATCGCTCGTTATTCAGATCGACGGCGATCGTCTGCTTGTCGATCTGCGGCTTCAGGGCTCGGATCAAGCCGCGCTGCGCTTCTTTCAACTTCGCCATTTCAGAGGACAGGTCGCCACGGAGTCCCGCGAGTTCTTTGTCCCGATCCGCCAACATCTTCTCGAGTTCCGCGACGCGTTGTCTGCAGGCGGCAAGTTCGGCGGCCATCTTGTCTTTATCACCGGCGGCCCCGCCCATGGCGGCGAGCTGAGAGGTGAGGTCTGCGTTCCGCTGTTTGGCTGCGGCGAGTTCTGTGGCCAGTTTGTCTTTGTCTCCGGCTCCGGCTTGAAGCGCGGTGAGTTGTGACTGGGCTGCTGCGAGATCTGCTGCCAATTTATCTTTGTCGCCGCCTGCTGACGCCTGTGCGGCGGCCAACTGCCGTTCTAGCTCGGCCGTGCGGGCTTTCGATTGATTGAGGTCGCTTTGTGTGGAGAAGAGCTGGCTCGCGAGCTTCGAAGAGTCACCGGCGCTTGATCGGAGAGCGGCCAATTCCCGGTCACGATCAGCCAGTTGGCTTTCGAGCGCTCTTACACGGTCGCTGAGCACTCCGTTTTCTTTCTTGGCCGCGGCGAGCTCATCGGCGAGCCGCTGCCGTTCTTTTTCCAGCGCGGCGAGACGAGTGGCCATGTCTTTGGAGGCGTTGTCGGCATCCCACTGATTACGATGACGGTATTCATAGCCGCCGTCACAGCAGATGGCGTTCCAATCAATCGCGGCGGCATTGCCTGCGATCGAGAGAAGGCCGAGCCCCAGAATGGATATGCAAATTGATTTCATGCGTACTCCTTTTGTGTTGACGCGCTGCATGTGGACTTGTGGTTTGGGTCTGAGTGTTAGTGCTTGCCCTTGAGGGCGTCGCGAATCTCCATGAGCAGCTTTTCTTCATTTGTCGGGCCGGCCGGCGGCGCCGGAGGGGCTTCTTTCTTGAAGCGGTTCATCTGCTTCACCAGCAGAAAGATCACGAAGGCGAGGATGATGAAGTCGAAAGTGGCCTGCAGAAAGACCCCGTAGTTGATGGTGGGGGCTCCAGCTGCTTTGGCGGCGATCAGCGAGGGCTGCGGTGTGCCGGAGAGATTGATGAACAAGCTGGAGAAGTCCACCTTTCCCATCAGCAGTCCAAGGGGAGGCATCATCACATCGCTCACGAGCGATGACACGATTTTCCCGAACGCGCCGCCGATGATGACACCGATGGCCATATCGACGACGTTGCCCTTCATGGCGAACTCTTTAAATTCTTTTAACATCGTTTGTCCTCCTTAGAGGATGAGAGGGTGAGTTGCGTGCTGAGAGTGTACACTATCGCTTCCTGGTCGTATCGAAGCTGTATCCGAGGGTGAACAGATACAGATTATCGGTGTCGCCGGTTCCTGGTGCCGGCCGACTGTTGTATCGTGTCGTCACTTGAAGGCCGCTCACGAACCCTTCCCAGATTTTGAATCGGACGCCGTTATCCATGGTGAGGAAGTAGTTCGAGGCGTTTTGCATCGAGGGGTAGAACTCGTTGTAGTGGTAAAAGGTGATGCGATCGTCAAACAGCGGCCAATTCCATTTCATCGAGACGCGGGCACGGAGACTTGACTGATCGTCCGCGACCCGGAAGTCTTCATTGAAGAAGGACACGCCGGCTTCTGTATAGAAGGTCATGTCTTTGAAGATGCCGTTGAAATCTCCCCGTTCGATAAACTGATAGCCGGGACCGGATGACAGAGCGGTTCGCATCTTGAGGTCCTGGAAGCGGTCGTTCTCGAAGTAGGCCGAGGCAAACCAGTAAAAGCGTTTGGTGATGAAGAAGTCGAGCTTGATCGTCCCGCGGGCGTTCCGTGCAATGAGTGTATTGGCGTTGTCGCCGTAGACATAGCGTCCATTGATCGAAAGCCGGAGTTGTTCGCTGCGGGCGACGAAGTCTCCCAGCACGCTGGCGTTCTTGAGATGGCTGTTGCCGGTGGTCTGGGAGTAGCCTCCTGTGAGACTTCCCGAGTAAATGACCGGCGGCTGAACCAAGGGGTTCACGGAGCCGATGGCATCGAGCGGAACGGTGAGCGAGCCTTTGAGCGGTTCAGATTGGATATTCAGGTTGCCGTCTGCTCCGGCCGTTGCGGTTCCCACCAGCACACTGCCTTCTTTGAGATGAAACGGGATTGGATGGTTGACGGCGAGTTTGGCGACGTCGCTCCACTTCACCTTGATGAGATTGTCAGGGCTGGATGGGGTTTTCATGACGAGCACGCCGCCTGCCATCTCGATGACTTCTCCATAGATGTTGCTGCCGTCCTTGAGGGTCACGACGTCGAGCGGGGGCGCGGGAGCATCGGCTGCCATTGCAGTGTCGACCCCGCAGAGTACGGCTGTAAAGATTGCCACTGCGGCGAACAGGTTCTTCATCTTTCCTCCTCTTGGTGTATGAAACGCGACATGAGCGTAGTGACTTGACGTCCTAAATAGCACTAGGGCCAATCGGCCCAGGATACAACGGGGTTGTATACCCGACTAACCAGGGTTGTGCAACCCGGATCTCGTCATCAGGGTCTGTTCTTCAGGGGCGAAACATTGAGTCCTGGGATTTGAGTAATCCCGATGCCATGTATGTGTTCGTGAAATGTCCCGTTGTCTCATAGGTTGTTCTCATGATGGCTCAAGGCTCTCGCTTGTTTTGAGGCTATCTTGCCGGGAGGTTGACCAAGTGGCCCCATCGGAGCTTCGAGGATACCAGTGTGCGGACTGAGCGTGAGGCGAGAGCTCTTCGGAGTCACTCTCTTGATCGGGGCTGCACGATCACTACTGTGATTGAGAATGCGACAGAGATTGCTAAAGAATTCGAGGAGGGCCCCAAGGATGCTCTCGCGGACCTTCCGTGACGATGCAGGCTGTAGGCGGACCCATTGATCTTCATGGCGCTGTAGTATGGATAGTGTATAGCCAGCCGCCTCTACTCCCTCCTCTGGGACCAGTAGAAACTCCTGACCATGTGGATCGACAACGAGGAGGCCCTTGGGGCGCATTGACCTATCCTCTTTCTCGCGTGGAGATGGCGTTCCCGTTGTGGGATTCGGAATGTTGGCTGAGCTGCGTGACGAAATAGTGAACCGCTTGGGTCCGTCGACTGACGCGTAGCTTCTTATAGAGCGTCGACAGGAGTTTAGTGATGGCGTTGGGGTGTTGCTTGAAAGAGGCGGCGATGTCTTTGTTCGTGGCTCCCTCAGCCAGCATCGAAAGAAGCCTCTGGTCGATCGGCGAAAGTCTCGGCGGGAGGACGGCTGGAGCATGCATGCCGGTGTCCTTTATCCAGGCGAGGATGCGGGTCGTCTCCTTGGGCCCAAGAAGAGATCGCCCTGCGGCGATCGTCTTTATCGCGCGGAGGAGGTCCTTGGCCCCGACATCTTTGGTCAGGTACCCGTGCCCGCCGGCCATGACCGCGTTATAGAGGTCGCGGTTGTCGCAGTAGGCGGAGAAGAACAGGATCCGCATATGGGGGAAATCCGATAGAATGTCCCGGCAGGCATCTGGCCCAGTGCCATCAGGCAAGCGCATATCCATAATCACGACATCGGGCTTTGTGCGCTGGACTTCTTCAACGGCGCGGGCTCTGCTGCCGGCTTCGCCCACCACCTGAATCCCCCGATCCAATGTGAGGATGGCTCTGAGTCCCTCACGCGCGAAGGCCGAATCATCGACCGGGACGACTCGAATAGGAGGAGGTGTGCTGAGTCTTGGCATGAGCAATGGGGATGCTATCGCGGGTGGACGTCTTGTGCGAACATTGTCTGCTTCTACCGGGTAACCATGGTCAAGGTTCATGCCATGGCCGATGGAGTTATTCTTATCGAATGGCGGGGGTGTTTTGGAGCATGTCGTTCATCGTGTCTCAGTCGAGCTGTAGCAGGAGACAGAGCTGTCTCATGGTGGGTGTCTCACAATGTGTGCGGGTGGATCGGAGGGATGTTACTCGGCCACGTCGATGTGATGCGCGAGGAGTCGGCGATAGAGTGTGGCGCGGCTGATCCCGAGAATCTTCGCGGCCTCTGTCCGATTTCCCTGAGCCTGTTGGAGTGCTTGGAGCAATTGGGCTTTTGGTTCTGTGTAGTGCGAGTCCTGGGAGGATGACGGCAGATGGGCACGCTGAGTATGGTGGAGTTCATCAGGAAAATCAGATGGCATCAGGCTGGCGGTGCGGGCGCTGATCACGGCAAATTCGACGGCGCTTTTCAGCTCTCGAACATTGCCGGGCCAGGAGTAGGTCATGAGCAGATGGAGACTGTCTGGATGCAGATTGGTGATAGCTTTGCCTGTGGTGGCACAGACTTGGGCGAGCAAGGCCTGTGTGAGCAATGGAATGTCATCTCGTCGATCTCGAAGCGGAGGCAGATGGATGCGCGCCACGCGGATGCGATAGAGTAAATCAGCGCGAAAGGTCCCGCGAATGACGTCTTCGTTGAGATTGTGATGCGTCGCGGCGAGGATGCGGACATTCACCTTTCGCGGCCTGGTTTCTCCCAGGCGCGTAATTTCTTTTTCTTGAAGGACCCGGAGCAGACTGGTTTGGACGGAAGTCGGGATATCTCCAATTTCATCCAGAAACAGGGTGCCGCCGTCAGCCGATTCAAAGAGTCCATGGTGATCGTCAATCGCGCCGGTGAAGGCGCCTCGCTTGTGGCCAAACAGCTGGCTGCCCAGCAGTGAATCCGTCAAGCCTGCGCAGTTGGCGGCAATAAAGGGCCGGTCTTTCCGCGGGCTGGAGTAATGGATGGCTCTGGCGACGAGTTCCTTCCCGGTTCCTGTCTCGCCTTCGATGAGGACAGTGGAATCGACGCGCGCCACATCGCGGACGAGTTGATAGACCTGCACCATGGCAGGGGTGCGTCCGACAAGATCGTGGAATTGCGTTTGGTGATCGAGCTGCTGCCGCAGATGGTGGAGTTCTGTGCGATCATGCAGCAGGATGATGCGCCGCTCAGCGGATTGTGGATCCGCATGGATTTCATATTCGATCCATCGCGGAGTCGTACTCGTCAAGCGAAGGGGGCGTTGGCCGCGTTGCGGCATGAGCGCGTCCCATGTTTGGCGCAGATGCTTCCGGTCTGCAGACTCCAGCGGGAAACTCTGTTCCCACGGCTGACCGATGACCGTCGTCGAAGGGCACTCCATCCAGGCAAGGCAGCGCGGGCTGATGAAGGTGACATGGCCTTCTTGATTCGTGACGATGGCGGCCAGATCCAGATGCTGGAGAAGCGCCAGGACATCGTCGCGTTCCTGGGTAGCGATGGCAAGTGACCCGGTCAGGGATGTTCGGGTCCGTTCGTGGGTTTTAACTTGGTCGAGGTGGTGCAAGCGCTGATCACGGGCTTGCTGTAAGAGCCTCTGCATCTGGTCGAATCGTTCGTCGATACGCTCGATAAGGAGGAGTGGACGGTGGGAAGCGGTCAGCGCGGTGGCTTCGAAATGGTGCAGGATGGATGTCAGGTCGCGATGACTCCACGGGCCCGATCGAACCACCCGCTCATGATCGTTTCTCCACGCGGATTCGCTTTCATCCAGGAAATGCTGCAGAAAGGGGGCGAGGCTTCCGACATCAATGAGAGACTCCGGTGACGTCTTGAATGTTGCGGCCCACCAGAGCGGCGGATCTCCAAGAAGGCGAAACCTATTGTCCGTCCCGACTCGTTCGAGAACTGCGGTGCCAAGCCTCTGAAGGAGGGCCTCCAGCATGTTCTGAGGCAGGGAGTTGGGTGAGCTGGATGGCGCCATGGCAGTCCAGTTGTATCGCTAGGCGGCTTCTAGAATTGTGTGCGTGAGCCGCATAAAGAGTTCCGGCACCCCGTCGCCGGTCTTGGCGCTTCCCGTGACCACGAGCCATCCCTTGCCTCGCAGCTGTGCAAGTGTCGACTCGTCGATTTCCCATTCCTGGAGCTGATCGGCCTTGTTCACGATGAGGACGAAAGGCACGGGACCGAGTGTGGATTGGGCCAGTTGGTGCAGGGATTCCGCCGTATCCAGGGTAGACCGCCTCAGGCCGTCGGCGACGAGGATATAGCCGGATGAGCCTCGCAAATAGGATTCCCGCATTTTCTGAAAATCGTCTTCTCCATAGAGGTCCCAAATCATCAGGGTCACGTCCCGGTCCTCGACGAGGAGCGTTTTCTTTTCGATCGTCACGCCGATGGTCGTGTGGTACTGCTCCGAAAACATGCCCGTCACGAAACGGCGGATGAGACTGGTCTTTCCGACGGCGAATCCACCCAGGAGACAGATCTTCTTTTGAATCATGGTGCGGAGTCCGCGCGCCGGACGAGAGGCTTGGGGGTGACGAGGAGCGTGACCCGCCGCTGCGCATTCTGACTGCCTTTAGTTCCCCCACGTTTCTGCCCAGCGAACGAAGTTGGTTCCACGCTCGCGCTGAGGGTGAGCGGCGCGTAGGAGTCCGCTCCTCCAAGTGCGGCGATGACGGCATGCGCTCTGGCGGTGGCGAGCAGGAAATTCATGGATTCCGTTCCTGTCGGATCGGCATCGCCGATCGCTTCAATGACAGGCGGTTCGCCCGCAGCAGAGAGAGCGGACTGGCGCAAGTCTTCAATTATGCGTTTGACCGGCGTGACCTTGCTCAATTCTGTATCGGAGAGTGTGGAGGACCCGCTCTCAAAGAAAAAACTGATTCGGTTCAATTGGGCGATGAGGTCAGCGCGTGAGGCGGTGCGGAGGTCCTCGTCGTGATATTCACGAACGCCAGGAAGTAAGAGGGCCATCTGTCTGGTTTGGATGGCCCAGGTTTCCGGCGCAGTGCCGCTGGCGGTGAGACTGCCATCGTCGTAGCGGAGCGTTGCGGTCCCTGGGGGACGGAGGAGCAAGGCTGCACGTTTGCCGACGAATTGAGGATCAAGGGAGTGGAACGGGGTCCAGTGAGAGATGATGTGCTCGCGAGGGATTCCTTCCTGAGTCAAGAGATCGTCTGGCTCCGCTGCCATTGGATCGCGGAGTCCCTCGAGGGTGACCACACGGCCGTCGCGTTCCAGTGTCGTTACGACGACTCCGGGCATAGTTCGGATTCTCTGCGTCAGATTTTGCCATCGCTGGTTGTTTTGATAGGCAGTCCAGCCCCAGAGGGCTGTGGAGAGGGCGATGACAGTGAGGGCCATCCAGGTCATTGGGGAGGTTCTCGTGCGGGGAGTTTCGTATTGAGTCTGCACACATTCCATGAGGCGGTCGTGTGTGGCATCGAAGCTCGAAGGGTTTCCGTCGAAGGCGGCGAAAGCGTCGGCATAGTCGAGCTGGATTGATTCGAGGGTTTGCTGCACCTGAGCCCGAAGATAGCCCGGTGCGGTTCCCCTGACGACGCAGGCCAGGATGGCCTGGGAATTGTGTTCGATCAAGACCCGGCATTCTCCAACCTCCAGGGTATTGAGGGTCTGTCCTCGCGGGGTATTGAAGGTGTCCTGCACAAAGGTTTGAATGGCCGTCAGCATGCCGGATACCAGCTGTTGATCATGAATGATAGCGGTATCCGATCCGACGTGATGGAGCAGGAGTCCGGTCTCGCGATGAATGAGAAAGAGTTGCTCCACTCGAAAGCGCAGCGTGTGCAGGAGGACGATTTCGGCGAATGGTCGTCCTGTTCGCCAGGCCTCTATTCTCCAGGCGAGCCCTTTGGGGGACAGGCTGTGATCGATGGTCTGATTGAACAACTGCATCATCCCTTGCAGCGTGCGGACGATCGCTTGGCGGATGGCCGGGCCCATGATGGGGGCGATGGCCTCCGCGATCACATGGGGATTGCGGCGTACAGAACTCGTCAGTGCGCTCTGAACATACGGTGTGAGTGCGGCGGTCAGTCGCTCGTCCTGTTTGCCGCGCAAGGTGATGGCCTCTGCGAGGACTTTGCTGACGGAGGGCGCATCGGTCTCCGTATGTTCCAGACGATTGCGGAGTTCGGTAAGCTGGGTTTGTTCCGGCGCAAGGAGCAGCGTGCGAAGTTCCGCCCACTCTTGTTTCAACTCGGGGGTCGCGGCGGTGTCAGCCGAGGAGGGCTGAGGGCTGGGCCGGGGTTGATTCACCAAAATGGGCTCCTTGCGTGCGGGCGACTAGGATGTGGGTGAGCCCTGCTGGAGTTTCTGAGATAGCTCAGCTAACAGCTCTGCGAGTGCCGTACGGTCTGTTTTGGTGTGCCGCAGATCTGCGACGGAACGATTGAGAGAGTCTGAGAGTTGGTCTTGTGTGGATCGGATCGTTTCCTTGAGGGCGGTGACATGATCCAGGACTTCCTGGCGCAGCGTGCGTTCGGACTGATCGGTTTGTTGGGCCAGGTCGGTGGCTTTGCGTTCGACCACGGCTCCGAGGCTGGTGAGATCCCTGACGAGGTGCTGCAAGGCTTCGCCGCGGACTTCCTGCTCATGTTGCAAACGACCGGACAGGACGGCTACTTCCTGCTGCATGAAGGCTTCGAGCGCATCGAATCGTTTCGTGAGTTCGGCTCTGAGCGCGGCAGCTTCCCTGACGAGATTCTGTTCAAGTGCGGAGAAGCGCCGGTCGTGATCACGGACTTGTGCTCCGAAGAGGATGTCTCGAATCTTTTCGAGATTGCCGTTCTGTGTATGGTCGTCGGCTGTTAGGAAATGCGACGACGCGGAAGACTCGACGACGAGCGAAGGGGCTTGGGTGTCAGCGGCTTCTGTTGACATAAGCGACTCCTTGGTCACGTGCTCTGGAGCATGGTGGCGCCATGGTCCAGGATGGTAAGAGGGGGATGTATTGTGCCGTCTGCGGAGGATGGCAACCGTGCGGGCCATCCCCGACGGGCACAGGGCCTCTGGGCCGCTATGTTAACACCGGCGATTTGCTGTCAACAAGGTGCTAGCGAGGGATTCTGTGGTCTAGGATGAGGGAGGCAGGGGTGTAAGGCTGGTTGTGGACTCAATGGTCTCAATGATCCCGCCCCCTAGCACTCGATCTCCGTCATAAAACACGGCGGATTGCCCGGGACTGAGTGCCCGCTGTGGCGTGCTAAATTGAACGATCATCCTTCCGGCAGATTGAGGAATAGTCGTAGCTGACGATGGGGGTGTGGCGTAACGCACTTTACAGTCGACTCGGGACGGCGCGGCTAGAAGTCTGGGATCGAGGATATTGAGGTCTTTCACTATACAGGAGCAGCTGAGCAGGTGTTCTTCCGGTCCAAGAACGACGGTGTTGGTAGCCGGTTGAACCCGCTGGACGTAGAGGCGTTGTCCGGTGGCGATGCCGAGCCCTCTTCTTTGTCCCGGTGTATAAAAAGGAATCCCCTCGTGGGTTCCTAGCGTGGTTCCGGTCTCGTCGACGAAGTGTCCGGGCGTGCTCTGGAGATCGGGTTGTTCCTGGAGGAAGGTCCGGTAATCGCCATGACTGACGAAGCAGATTTCCTGACTCTCTTTCATCTCCTCTTCCGGAAGCCCGAGGGTGGCGGCCTCTCGCCAGACATCGGTTTTCTGCATTTGTCCAACCGGGAAGAGTAATCGGTTCAGCCAGGAAGCCTGGAGCCGGTAGAGGAAATAGCTTTGATCCTTCCTGACATCAGCTCCTTTCATGAGGGAGAGGTGCTCGCCGATTCGGTCGACATGCGCATAGTGGCCGGTCGCCACGAAAGAGATACCTTTTGAGTCTGCGAGCTCGATGAGTTGGCGAAGCTTCACGCGTTCGTTGCAGCGCACGCAGGGGTTGGGTGTGGTGCCGTTCGCATAGGCGGAAACAAAGTCATCAATGACTGCGGTGCGGAACTCGGCGCGGGAGTCGACGAGTTCGTGCGGGATGTTGAGTTGTTTGGCCACGTATCGCGCGATGCCAACTTTGCAGCAGCCGCGCTCCTCCCAGCGCTTCGAGGCCGCGACTTCTCCGTTCTCATGCTCCCAGACCTGGAGGGTGACGCCATGGACTTCAAAGCCCTGCCGAGTCAGAAGGAGAGCGGCTACGGAGCTATCGACTCCCCCGCTCATACCGAGGAGGACGGTTGGACGTGACATAGTGCGGCTATTGTACTGTCTGACCGACGAAAGGGCTAGAGGTCTGGCGTGCGTATTTTGCTTCGATGGAGAGTCAGGTCGTGGACATTCTTGGCCGATTGGGGATGCTCCTCGACCCAGCGATGGGCCCCCATATCGCACATACCATGAAAATGCGCTCCGTCCTCAATGGCAATGGCAGGAGTTCGGATATCCCCAATGAGGACGCCCTGTTTGAGGATTTGGATTCTTTCTGTGGCAGTAACGGTGCCGTTTATTTTTCCACTGGTGAGCAGCGTGCCTGCGGAAATGATCCCCTTGACCACGGCAAACTCCCCCACGATCAGTGTGCCGGTGGTGTGGATTTCACCTTCCAGTTTTCCGTCGATTCGAACAGTGCCGTCGAAATTCACGACGCCTTTGAATTCAACCCCTTTTCCAAGAAAGGTGAAATTGTCGTCGTCAGACGGGGATGTCTTCTTATCGCCAATTGCCCACATGCGATCAAAGGTCCTTCCAGGTGCAGCAGGCTCACCGGGCGTCACGGGTTCAGGACCCCGATGAGCGTATTATTGTGAGACCGGAAAAACTAACCGTTTATTCTTTTTATGCCGCCCTGGCCTGAGATGCCCACCGGGTGAAGGGGCGTTTCGCGAGGGACTTCTCGAATACCTTGTGACATTTCGAGAGTTCCGTTAAAGAGCACGCCTTCTTCAATTGAAAGCATGGGGGTCTTTATTCCACCGTTGACGATGGCTGGGGCGCGGAGTTTAATCTTTTCTTTCGCGACGACATCGCCCGTGATTTTCCCTTTGCAGACAATGGTGCCGGCCGTTACTTTGGCGGTGATGACAGCCTCTTCACCCACGAGGAGGACCCCTTCGGTGTGAATTTCTCCGTCGAGAGATCCATCAATTCTGACGGTTCCGTTGTACGAGATGGTGCCTTTAAACTCGACACCTTTACCGACAAATGCGCTGACATCTTCTGAGGCTTCCTGGCGGCCTAGGTTTGAAGCGAGCGAGATGTCTTCAGCTTCCACTTCCTCTGCCATCGTGCGCTTCCCGTCCTGCTTGTCTGATTTCCACATGGTCGATGCTCCTCCTCTGGGTTCGGGACAAAAGATGATGGGGGTAACCCCTGTTAGGTGCTGTATCGGAGTGTCTAGGTAAGATATTTAGCGTTAGTTGAGAGAAAAGCAACAAATATGCCTTTTCTCAACAGTCGTCTGGGGCGTGGCGAAGAGCGATGCTGTCTAGGCGAGGAGATTGTCGATGATTCCCTCCAGCTCTGGTGCGGAATAGTAATGGATGATGACTTTCCCGCCTTTCCGACCCGCCTCGATCGTGACTCGCGTTCCAAAACGTTTTTGGAGCCTCGACTCTATGTCGCTCCATTGCGACGTGGTTATTGGCGGCTTTGTCCGTTTTCTTGCGGTGCTGGATGTGGTGACGAGGCGTTCGGTCTCGCGAACGGAAAGCGCGCGCTCCGCAACTGCCTTTGCAATTCTGCATTGAGTCTCAGGGCTGTCGAGTGCGAGAAGGACTTTGGCGTGTCCGGCTGAAAGGGATCCGGACTCCACAAGGGCTTGCACGTCGTGGTGGAGGTTGAGTAGACGTACGGAATTAGCCACAGAAGATCGATCGCGGCCGACTTTTTGCGCGATGCTATCGTGAGTCAATCCGAATTCGTTCATCATTCTCGAATACGCTCTGGCGGTCTCCATGGGATTGAGGTCTTCACGTTGGAGATTTTCAACGAGGGCGAAGAGAATCGCTTCTTGATCACTGCAATTGCGTACGACCGCTTGGATGGTGTCGAGTCCGGCCTCTTTGGTGGCGCGCCATCGCCGCTCGCCCGAAATGAGTTCGAAAATGCCGTCACCTTTTCGACGGACTAAAATCGGTTGAAGCAAGCCGCTTTCTTTTATTGATGCTGCCAGTTCAGCGAGCTCGGCAGGATGGAAGATTTGCCGAGGTTGGTAGCGATTCGGTACGATCGCATCAATTCTGATCTGCTGAATATCCGCCGCATTGCTTGGGACGGCTGCTTGCCCGCCCGGCAGTAATGCATCGAGACCTCTACCTAGTGCTTTTTTCTCCATGATCGAGAAACTCCTTTGCGAGTGAGAGATAGGCCTGTGAGCCCGATGAGGCCGCATTATAGAGAATGCCTGGCCGACCATAGCTCGGGGCTTCAGCCAACGTCACATTTCGTGGAATGACGGCTTGGTAGACTTTGCTTCCAAAATGGTTTCGGACTTGTTCGGACACCTGGCGGGCCAACGTGTTGCGTGCATCGAACATGGTCAGCACGATTCCCTCTATGAAGAGATCGAGATTGATGGACTGCTTTACCCGCTCGATACTGCCTATAAGCCGAGAGAGCCCTTCCATCGCATAGTACTCACATTGCACTGGAATGAGAACTGACTTTGCAGCAGCAAGGGCGTTAATTGTAAGAATGCCGAGAGCTGGGGGGCAATCAAGCACAATGACATCGTATGCATCGTGGATCCCTTTGATTGCGTCACGGAGGTGATGCTCTCGTCCCTCAACATTGGCCAACTCGATTTCAGCCCCTGCGAGATCGGCGTTTGAAGGCAATATAGACAGCCCATTGACGCTTGTCTTTTGAATGACATTCTCGCAAATATCTTGTTTTATTAGGCAGTTATATATTGTTTTCTGTAATGATCGCGGGTCAACACCAACTCCACTGGTTGCATTGCCCTGCGGGTCAAGATCAATCAATAGGATGGATTTGCCTTGGAGCGCAATTGCTGCTGCAAGATTGACGGAAGTAGTTGTTTTTCCAACCCCCCCCTTTTGATTGGCAACCGCAACTATCCTTGCCATTAATCGTCCTTCCTATAGAGGGGCTGTTCCACGTGGAACAGCCTCTGCTTGCTATTCACGATGAAAGAGAGAGGCTTGTAACAACTCTTGTTCCATATCCAATTGGAAGGTCAAAGGAGTATTCATTCTCAACGATGGTTCTTGAGTCAATTCTTGATCTATCAATAGAGGTTGAAAGAAATAGGAGTATTCTTCCGTTGCTGGTCAATATGGCTCTTGATAGGTCAATGATGAATTCAAACTTTATCCCCCTCGCAACAATGTAGTTGGCTTGTTCGTGATTTATGAAACTATCTGCGAATTGCTCCAATGACCCTTCGAAAATATCAACGTCTCTTAGCTTCAGTAACCCAATGATATATCTCAAGAAAGACGATTTCTTTTTTGATGGTTCGACGAGGACAAGTCTTAGGTCTGGTCGTAGTATTTTTATCGGTATTCCTGGAAAACCTGCACCAGAACCAATGTCAAAGATGAGGCTCCCGTCTATAAAGTTCTCCGCTTTAATAGCAGCAATTGAATCGATGAAATGCTTGATCACAACTTCTTCATCTTTGACGATGCTTGTTAAATTCGTGGTTTTGTTCCACTCTTTAAGCTGTTTCAAGTAGATCATGAACTTACTGACTTGTTCAGCAGTCAGATTTATCCCAATCGAAGAAGCTGATCTCGACAATAGCGATTGGATATCTGCTCTCTGTTCCACGTGGAACACATACGTGATTGAAACTGTGAGGTCAAGGGAAAGGTCGGAGGAATTCGGTGGTTGCGTCAAACTTCTGCTGGTTGTTGGCCTTGCCGTTTAAATTTCTCTATTGCGACGATGAGAAGTGAAATAGCTGCAGGAGTGACTCCTGCGATTCGTGATGCTTGCCCAATTGTTGCCGGTCTCACGCGTGAGAACTTTTCAAGTACTTCACGTGAGAACCCCTGAATGGCTCCATAATCAAAGGCTAAGGGTATGGCTTTTAGTTCGAGCCGTTTGAATTGTCCAATTTGCTGTAGTTGTCTTCTGATATAGCCTTCATATTTTATTTCCAATTCAACTTCGTCAATAATTTCATCGTCTTCAATAAATAAACCATCAAATTTCATCAGGAGATCTCTATATGAATACTCCTGCCTTTTGAGCAACTGTGCAAATGTTTGGGACGAGTGGCGATCGTCAATAGTTACCCAGTTCAACCGTGCGCAAATTTCATCCGTAATCCTTGGCCTGGTTGTGCTGAGTCGACCGATTTCGCTGGCAATACCCTCCCGCTTTTTGAGGAGCCGATCATAATTATGTTGTGAAACCAGTCCGACCTGGTGGCCGATGTCCATTAAGCGTAGATCAGCATTCCCATGTCTCAGGAGGAGCCGGTATTCGGCTCGCGATGTAAACATGCGATAGGGCTCACGTGTGTCTTTCGTAATCAAATCGTCGATGAGCACACCGATGTAGGCTTGCGATCGATCAAGAATGAGTGGTTCCAATCCTCGAATCTTCAATACTGCGTTGATTCCAGCCATAACCCCTTGAGCAGCCGCCTCTTCATACCCAGATGTTCCATTGATCTGTCCAGCATGATAGAGCCCGGAAACGTTCTTTGTTTCAAGAGTCGGGTGGAGTTGACGTGGAGGGAAATAGTCATATTCAATCGCATAGCCAGGCTTGAGCATTTTGGCGTGTTCGAGGCCGGGGATGGTGCGAAGAATTTCGCTCTGTACATCAACCGGAAGGCTTGTTGAGATGCCGTTCGGGTAAAACTCTTTTGTATCAATGCCTTCCGGTTCGATAAATATTTGATGTCGTTCCCGCTCGGCAAAGCGCACAACTTTATCTTCAATCGATGGGCAGTAGCGTGGTCCAACTGAATCAATGACTCCGCTATAGAGAGGAGAGCGATCGAGATTCTCACGGATGATGTCGTGGGTTTGTTTGTTCGTGTACGTTAAATGGCAAGGAAGCTGAGGTGTGGAAATGTGCTCCGTACGATGGGAAAATGGCGTGGGGGGGGTGTCCCCAGGCTGCGGTACCATGACCGAGAAATCGATCGAGTCGCGATCGAGTCGCGGCGGAGTACCGGTCTTCAGTCTGCCCAGTTCAAACCCCAAGTCGCGCATGCAATCGGAAAGGTGTTCTGCGGAGGCTTCTCCGGCACGCCCGGCCGGAAAGTGGTTCAGGCCGATGTGAATAAGTCCCTTAAGGAAAGTCCCTGATGTGAGGACTACCGCGAGTGCGTTGACCTTCACTCCATCCCCTGTCACCACGCCGGTTACGCGCGGCCCTGAAGTGAGGAGTCGATCAACAGTCCCTTCGTGAATCGTGAGGCAGCGCTCAGCAGCTAAGGTCTGTTGCATGGCCATGCGATATAGCTTCTTGTCGCATTGCGCGCGCAATGCTCTGACAGCCGGTCCTTTGCTTGTATTGATAAACCTAAATTGAATACCGGCTTGATCTGTGTTTCTACCCATCTCCCCGCCAAGGGCATCGATTTCTTTCACCAGGTGGCCTTTGGCGATTCCCCCGACTGCCGGATTGCAGGACATCTGGGCGATTCGATCTCTTTCCATGGTGAGTAGCAGGGTTCGTGCACCCATGCGAGCTGCAGCGAGAGCGGCTTCGCACCCCGCATGGCCTCCACCGACTACGATCACATCGAACGTCTGATCCATAAATCACCCGTTACTTCCCGATACAAAACTGAGAAAAGATTCGATGGAGGACCTCATCCGAGGTAATGACCCCGGTAATTTCACCAAGTGTATCTGCCGCGCCCCGAAGATCCACCGCCACGCATTCCGGATGTGTGTCTGACGCGATTGATTCAAGGGCTTTCGTCAGATAATCACGGCATCTGAGAAGAATCTCCTGATGTCGAATATTTGTAATCGTGACACTTTGTGAGGGCTCGAGACCGCGGAGCCCAACTCGGTCCTTGATGATCTCTCGCAATGTTTTGAGGCCTTCACCCGTCACGGTGGATATCGGCAACGGTGCTGCGCCATCCGGCAAAGAGAAGTGGTCGGACAAGTCCGCTACCTGACCGGGAGTGAGCAGGTCTATCTTGTTCAGCGCAACGACCATGTTTCCCCTGTCAAGCATGGGGATGTCAAACATTGGGGCAGCCTGGCCCAAATCAGTTGCGTCAATCACAATGATAAGAAGGTCGGCATCGCGCACAGCCGCTTCCGTACGGCGAATGCCTTCTCGCTCAATGGCATCGGTGGTTTCCCGTAACCCGGCTGTGTCTACGAGGGACAGCGTGGCTCCGCCAAAGTGGACGGTCTCTTCGATCAGGTCGCGTGTAGTTCCGGGAGTATCGGTGACGATGGCTCGACTCTCACCCAATAATCGATTCAGTAGACTCGACTTACCGACATTGGGCCGGCCCACGATGACGACCCGTGCACCCTCCCTTAGTATACGGCCGGTCCTCGATGAATTCAGAGCGGCGTCGACTACGTCCGCTGTCTCTCGTAACACCTTCTTCAATTCGTCTCGGCCAACGAATTCAATATCTTCTTCGACGAAATCGATCCCCGCTTCAAGGTGAGCCAGCATGGCCAAAAGTCGTGATCTTAACAGATCGACTTCCTGTTTCAGATCTCCTCGGAGGTGGCGTTGGGCAATAGCCAAGCTCTGCTCGGAGGTGGCCTTAATTGTCGCGAGGACGCCTTCAGCCTGGGACAAATCCAAACGGCCATTCAAGAAAGCCCGTCTGGTAAATTCTCCAGGCGTCGCCAGGCGGCATCCTGCCTGTAGGCAAGATTCGGTAATCATGGCCAACACGGCCTGGCTCCCATGCGCATGAACTTCGAGGACATCCTCCGCCGTATATGAGCGTGGCGCTCTCATGTAGACCACCAGTGCCTCATCAATGGGAGTCTGGAAGCGTAACGACGCTTCAGTTGTAGAAACATCCGCGCGAAAGATATCGGCAAGGTAGAGATGATGCGACTCTATTTCGCACAGAGGGATTCCTGAACGGATGCGGATAAAACGGCTGGCGATCGAGAGGGTTTCAGGGCCGCTGATACGTATAATTCCAATCCCGCCTTCGCCCACCGGCGTAGCGACGGCGCAGATCGTATCTCCTGACCCTCCAGCATTCAGCATGGTGGAACTCTATCGTCGATGCCATCCCAGGCTCGTCGCAGAACAAATGGCCATCCGTAAAAATTCCGATGGTTCAAATAACCGGCTTGTTCGCAAAAATCACGCGATCGGTAATCAGCTGCTGGGAAATGGTGAGCACGTTATTTGTCAGCCAGTACAGCACCAGGCCCGCCGGGAAATTGATAAATAGAAAGGTCATAAATGCCGGAAGCATCAACATGATCTTCGCTTGGGTCGGATCCATTGTGGTTGGAGTAATCTTCTGCTGAACCACCATTGTGACGCCCATAATAATCGGCAGTACGTAGTAGGGGTCCTGTACAGACAGGTCTGTAATCCAAGCCATGAAGGGCGCCTGACGCAGGTCAATGGTCATATAGAGAATATTGAAGAGAGCCACAAAGACAGGCATCTGCAAGACCATCGGGAGGCATCCCCCGACGGGATTCACCTTATGGTCCCGATAGAGCTTGATTAATTCCTTGTTCAGCCGATCCCGGTCCTCCTTAAACTTCTCCTGAACCGCCAAGACTTTCGGCTGGATGACCTGCATTTGTTTCATCGATTTGTAGCTCTTGTACTGAAGCGGGACAAAGAGAACCTTGAGCATCATCGTGAGTAGAATAATAGTCACGCCGTAGTTATGGGTATAGTCGTTGATGAAGCGGAGTACATAGAAAATCGGCTTGGCGACAGCTTTCACAACTTCCCAGCTGCCAAAAACAAACCAGCCGAAGTCGATGGTGTCTTCGATTCCAATTTGCATCGCCACGAGGGTGTCATACTCTTTGGGGCCGGCGTAGAGCTGGAGGTTCAACGGGGAACCGGATGACTGAGCAGGAAATCGCACACTTCCGGAAAGCAGTTTGTCGCCTTCTTTCTTGACCACTGTGGACGAGGCCTGCTTCGGGATCAACACGGAAAGAAAATATTTGTCTTGCAGTGCAAGCCAGTGCACTGCGCCTTTGCGCTCGATCTCAGAATCTGGCGCGTCTTTATCAACCTTTTCGTCGACCAGGGAAGCTGAACCGATTTGGCCAATCAAACCATCGCCCCATTCCACAATACCGAAATTCGTTCCTAAACCTACCGTGAGGTCACCGTCCAGACCAGTCGATCGAATTGCGATATCGACCAGGTAACTATCGAAGTGGAAGGTCAGGATTTTCTCGAGGAGCAGATTCTTCGTCTCATCGCGAAACTGGAAGGTTATGTGGCCAATCGGATGGGAGCTATCGAGGCTGGAGAAGTCTCGTGAGACGGTGTAGAGGCCGGTACCCAATGTCTTGGTCAATTCTGCATCAGCCGTGATGATGGCTAACGGCCCGGCAAACTTCGATCCCTGCCTGACCAATTGAACCGGAGCCGAATCGGTTGCGGTCTGTTGATACCGTTTCAGTTCCCAGCTCGTCAGGACCGCACCGCGAGTCGAGACTTTTGCGCGATACAGATCGGTCTCAATACTCACAAGCTCTTCTGTTGGAGTGAGCGGAGAAGCTGATCCTTCAAGCCCTGGCGAGGAGATTTGGCTTTGCCCCGGCGTCTGTCCCGTGCTCGGGCCAGACGATGCCGATATTGGGGTTGTTTCGGTCGACGGGGACATCTGTCCCGCCTCCGATGACACGGATGCCTCTTGTGTGGGCAAGGGTTGAGGGAGCCAGCCCATCTCTTTCAGTGCATAGTCGTATCCAAAAATAATCGCCAGCGATAGCACCAAGAAAACGATGACCCGTTTCTCCATCATCTAGATACGTACTTTCTTCAACAACGTTGAATTATTTTTTAACCGGGTCAAACCCGCCGGCATGAAAGGGATGGCATTTGAGTAAGCGGATCAAGGCCAGTCCCAGGCCCTCCAGGCAACCTCGCTGGCGTATGGCATCTATCGCGTATTGGGAACAGGTCGGATCAAATCGGCATGCCGGGCCCAGCCATGGTGAGATCACACAGCGGTAGCCTTGAATCAGCCCTACCAGGAGACGGCGCATGCTAGATCGACCTCGCGTTCAGAAGGCGATGCTTGGACAGTGTGGCGGTCCACAATTCCTTCAGCTCGCCGAATGAAAGAGTCAGGGCGTCTCGCTTGGGGAATACGAGCAGGTGGTAGCCTGGAATCAAGTCTGAATAAATGGCTCTGACGAGCTCGCGGAACCGGCGCTTGGACCGATTGCGTTTAACGGCATTGCCAAATCGTCTGCCGACGACGATTCCCACCTGACTCACAGAACCCTCCGTCCGGCTCGCGAGCAAATTGAAACATTGCGTCGAGCTGCGACGCCCGTGACGCTTCACTTGTTCAATATCCCGACTGACTCGCAAGAACATAACTGCAGTTCTGGCACGTGAGCTCATATCGTGACGCCCACCAGTATGTGAGTATGTTCGTTGGCGGCGGTAACCGGCAGGAGTCGAGCAGACAGCCAATCACATAGGGAACAAGGAGAAGCCGATGTCTTCTCCAGGCTGCACGCACAGACACTCATGCGGACAAGCTATAGGCAAGCCTTCGAATCCAGCCCCTCAACGGTAACTGAAATACGAACGCTAGACTGCCAGACGAGCGCGGCCTTTTGCACGGCGGCGCGCCAGGACCTTCCGTCCGTTCTTTGTGCTCATCCGTTTACGAAAACCATGCTCGCGCTTCTTTTTCAGGTTTGAAGGCTGCTGAGATGTAAAAGACATAACAATCCCCCCAGAAATCACGTTTCATTTAGGTAATCGAGTTGGGCATTATATTGGCCGTGCACCCAGGTGTCAATTTACTCACGGCTTCAAAAGGATTAATTCTCGGTGCGAATATTTATCTAGAGAAGTCGGCATCAGCCTATAAGATATTAATTTCTGAGGCGCTTTTGTACCTTAGGTGGCCAGAGTGCCACAGAGCTCCTCTCCCCTGATGTCTCCAATTCTTCATAAACAGCGGATTCTCTATATATCCGTGCAATAAATAGGTGAAATAAGTATGGCACTAAGTTTGCCAATAGACAGGAATGAATGATCGCGCTATCGCTCTGACCACTTGATGGCAGGTCCGATGCTTCGGGGTGCATCCACATTCAATCACTTACATTAAAGGAGGTTCTCTCACATGGGTAGAATTTTAGCTAGCATGCTTGCTCTTACGGTCACCGCCATGTTCTCAACCGGTACCTACCTGCATGCGCAGGAAACAGCTCCAGTCCCGGCCCCGGCCCCGGCCGCGACGGCCCCAGCCGCCACGGCTCCTGCTGCCCCAGCGATGGGTGCTCCGGCTGAAACTGAAAAGAAGGTGGATGGAGAAAAGGAAAAGAAGGGGAAAAAGGGCAAGAAGGCCGGCAAAGGAAAGAAGAAGGGTAAGGAAAAGAAGAACGGTTAAGTCTTCTCTCCCCCTTGTATCCCGGGCTGAGAAGGTCCCTCATGTTCAGTGAGGGACCTTCTCACCTGAGGCAGCACGCAGTGTGCACGGCAGTCCCCCCGCTCGAACCATAAGGAGAATACGATGAACCTCACGATCAATAGGCTCGCGCCACTGATGCTTGGAGCCATTTTGCTCGCAGGCTGCGCCAAGCCTCCGGCCGAGCAAATCGATGCAGCTGAAAAGGCACTGAAGGAAGCACAGATGAGCGGAGCGGCTACCTATACCGCGCAAGAATATGCCAAGCTCGAAGCGTCCTTGACTGCCATGAAAAAAGAAGTGACGGATCAGGATGGAAAGTTTGCCCTTTTTCGTGACTACGGGAAAGCCGAGCAGCTTGCGGCTTCTGCCAAAGCCGACGGTGAGCGGGTGAAGGCCGACGCAGTGAAAAAGAAGGAAGAGGCTAAGGCCGGCGCTCTTCAGGCGCAGCAAGTCGCTCAGGAAGCGGTGAAGTCGGCGGTTGAACTCGTGGCCGGCGCTCCGGTGGGTAAAGACCGTGCGGCACTTGAGGCCATCAAGAATGATGTCGAAGCGTTGAAAGCGTCGCTGAATCAGATTCAATTGGCGATCGATAAAGAAGACTATCCGGCTGCCCAGACTCAGGCAAAAGCCATCCATGACAAGGGGCAAGCGGTCTCTGCGGAGTTGCAGAATGCCTTGGCGAAAGTGGGGAAGGGAAAACCTTCTGCGCATAAGAAAAAGTAAGGTAGTATTGATCCATGGCTGTCGTTTCAGTAAGAAATAGTCTGATCGCTCTCGCCCGGGGATTCTTCCTGGCGGGGGCGCTCTCTGCGTGTGTCCAAGCTATTCCGCCTGAACTTGTCAGCGCGATCGATCGGATCGATCAGCAACTGGTTGCGCTCAAAGCACCGGAAATCGCTCCCGAAGAATATGCCCGTTTCGTGCGGCAGTGGGTGCCGCTCCGTGCCCGTGTGCAGTCGGATGATGATCTGGTGCGATGGCCGTGGGAAACGAACGAGCTTGAAACAGAGCTTCGTCGGCTCCACGAAGAGGGTGGGAGTACCCTCGCGAAGTTGCATGGTGAACGACAAGCACAGCAGCATCGTGCTCAACTGAATGTGCTTCGTGTGGAAGAACGGTTACGCGCGCTCTCCTCGCAAATTGATGCCATTGATGGCCGCATTGTTTTAGGGGGGAAGCCCGTCCAAACCGATTTGTTGGTGAAGCAGGCCCGATCCTTCTATGATCAGCATGACTATCAGCGCTCAATTGACGCTGCCGATTTGGCCGGCAAAGCCCTGCACGTGCAGTCCGCACTTCTTGCCCGCGAACTTGGGCGGTATGCGGATGAGCAGCACATCCGCAGGTGGCAGGCCATGGCGCAGCAGGCGATCGAGTGGTCCCGCACTCACCGATCAACGGCTATTGTCGTCAGCAAGGCAGAAAGAATACTGACGCTCTATAAGAACGGGAGCAAGGTGGTATCATACCCTGTTCGTTTAGGGTTCAATGGTATTCGTGAAAAGCAATTCCAGGGTGACGGTGCGACTCCGGAGGGACGATACCGCATCACGGATAAGCGCGGAGCGGGCCGGACACAGTTCTACCGGGCGCTGGTCTTAGACTACCCGAACCAGGACGATCGTCGGCGATTTGTACAAGGTAAGAAGGTTGGTCGTATCCCTGCCTCGAAGCAGATCGGAGGCCAGATCGAAATCCACGGCGTCGAAAATGAATTGATGGCGCAAACACTGGGTTGTGTCATGCTCGACAATGTGCAGATGAGTGCGCTGTTCGAGCGGGTAGAGCCGGGAAGTGTGGTAAGCATCGTCGGCGCATTGACCGGGCGCAACGCAGTCGCGACGGCTTTGGCTCAGTTGGGAGAGCACGGAGAAGAAACCTGAGGCTACTTCCATGAAGCGAGTCCTTCTCCTTATAGGTTCGGTCCTCTCCTTCGGCCTGCTCGTGGCCTTGATTCCCTACAGCAGCAGCCAGCTTCAGTCCTCCATCGCCTCGGTCCCTCAGCCTCTCGCCGTGGATCCCCTCGTGCTCCGAGGTTTGCAAAGTCAATACAAAGGTCTCAAGAAACAGCTCGCGCAATTTGCGCCCCATCAACATTATATTCTTGTGGATACCGCGCGAAATCACCTCTATATCAAACGCAGCCAAGAGATTGTGTTGGATGCCATCGCCTCTACCGGCAGCGGTGTGGTTCTCGATAAGCCGGGCGAAGGCAATACCCAATGGGTCTTCGATACACCGCGCGGAGAATTTACGGTGCAGTCCAAATTGACGCATCCTGCCTGGGTGAAACCGGATTGGGCGTTCATTGAAGAAGGGCTCGTGGTTCCCAAGAATCCCGCCGACCGGGTCGAGCAAGGTGTGCTGGGCGACTATGCGCTCGGGTTCGGCAAAGGCTATTTTATTCATGGCACGCTCTATACCCGACTGCTCGGCAAGAACGTCACCCATGGGTGCATTCGGCTCAATGACGATGACCTAAAAAGTGTCTACCAGCTCGCCCGAGTGGGGACACCGATCATGATCTTCTAGCTCACCTTCCTCGCGCAGATGCTAGCCATGCTCGTATCCATTGTTCTTTCCGTGCTGCTTCTTTTCTCGGTTCCCGGTTGGGCTGCCGAAGGCGAGGTATTTCCCGATCTTGATATAAACGATCCTGTGGCTTTACAGGAGGGTTCGCGGGTTCTTGAAGAGGAGCTCAAGCTGGCTGCACGTCCTCAAACCTATCTGCTCATCGATCTTGTGTCAGGGGTCATCCAAATTAAGGCTCGCGGCGTGGATCTTCACCGGCTTCCCATTGCAGCATGGACGGTCACTGAGCTTCCACGATTGACGGGAACCTTTCGCTTGACTGCCCGTCCCCCGGTGGTTCGCCGCAAGATTGATCCGTCTGCGACGACCGAGCAGGAGCCGATCTCCTTGTTCGACATGCCGACCGAATACCGGCTGTCATTTACCCCGGCGATGACTATGGACATCGAGTCCGCCGATTCACAAGGGACGATGGGATGGATTCACGCGACAAGCCGGAAGGCATGGAAACAACTTCGTGTCTGGAAGCAGCGCCTTGCGGGAGTTCAATCACCGGGAGAAGCCTCGACCATCAGCCTGACACTCTCGAGCGAGCAAGCCCAGTCCTTAGCCTGGTCCACCGTGGATGGGATGCCTGTGGTCATCCGTCGCCCCTCCGAGCCATAGCGAATCACCTCTGTCAGTCCACATTGCGTTTTGGGACATTGATTCCTAAGATACAGCAGCGTGCCGCTTAAAAGCCTTCGGTGAGTCAACCAAGGAGAGCCCCACATGGCCATTCCTTCCAAAGAACATCTTGCCGAGCCGTACGACGCATTGGTCTGCGATCCGAGGGAGTCGGTCGTTCGCAATCAGGTGATCCCGAGGCTGTGGGCCAAAGACCATCGTCTGTGGAAGCCTGAGCCCTCTGAAATTGCCAATCGGCTGGGGTGGTTGACCTTGCCCGACGACATGCGCGCGCACGTTCAGGCATTGAAGACCTTGACCGTCACAGCGAGGAAAGAAGGCATCAGAGATGTCGTCCTTCTCGGCATGGGCGGCAGCAGCCTCGGCCCCGAAGTCTTTCGTGCGTCGTTCGGTCCAAAGAAGGGAGCCCCGCGCCTCTGGGTTCTCGACTCGACCGTGCCGGGATGGGTCCGTCTGGTCACCAAGTCGATTCATCCTGCCCGCACACTCTTTCTCGTGGCCAGCAAGTCGGGTGGGACGATCGAAGTCATGTCGCTCTTCGCCCACTTCTGGAAGCTTGTAGCGGGAGCGAAGGGCAATCGCGGAGGAGAGCAGTTCATTGCGATCACCGATCCAGGCACCAGTCTCGAGACCATGGCGCGGGAACACGGCTTTCGGCAGATTTTCAGCAATCCGCCCGATATCGGGGGACGCTATTCCGTCCTCTCGTTGTTTGGATTAGTCCCGGCGGCATTGATGGGTCTGGATATCTCTCGATTATTGGAGCGCGCTGGGAAGATGGCCAGTCGTTGCCACGAGGGGCGTTCAGTAGAAGACAACCCGGGCGCCTACCTTGGATTGGCGATGGGGGCGCTCGCCAAAACCGGAAGGGACAAGGTGACCATTCTGGCATCCTCTCCCATCGATACCTTCGGCTTGTGGGCCGAGCAATTAATAGCTGAGAGCACCGGCAAAGAAACCAAGGGGATTGTCCCGGTCGCGCAGGAGCCAGTGCTTGCGCCAGGGATGTATGGATCTGATCGCTTTTTTATTTATCTCAGACTGAAGGGCGCAAAAAACGAGGCCTTGGATCGTCAGGTTGCGGCTCTCGCGCGCGCAGGCCACCCCGTTCTCACGTTTGCGCTTCGTGATCCGTATGATCTGGGCGCTGAATTTTTCCGTTGGGAGTATGCGACTGCGGTTGCGGGCCATGTCCTCGGTATCCAGCCGTTCGATCAGCCGAATGTGCAGGAGAGTAAAGACAATACCAGGCGAGTGCTCGATGGCTATCAGGCCACCGGCCGGCTGCCTGAGACTGCGGTGAGTAACCCGGGTGAAGCGGCTGCCGGGCTGGCCGGCCAGCTCCACGCCGGTTCGTATGTCGCCATTTTGGCGTATACGACGCCCTCAAAGCCTCTCGAAACCGCTATCCGCCGCCTGAGGAAGGTCTTGGTACAGCAGTATCATGTCACGACAACGTTCGGGTACGGCCCCCGCTACTTGCATTCGACCGGACAGTTGCACAAGGGCGGACCGGCGAGCGGCGTCTTTCTGGAACTCGTTGATCGCATGACGCCGGATCTCCCGATTCCTGCGCAAACTTTTTCATTCGGCACATTGGCAAAGGCCCAGGCGACCGGCGATCTTGAATCGTTGCAGGCTCACGGCCGTCCCGCGATTCGGGTCATGCTTGGAGCCAACCCGGTGGCCACCGTCAACGCCATAGCAAGCCGGCTCTGCCCTCCTCCGCGACGGCCACGTCGGAAAGCCCTGTCGGTGAAGCGGCAATCGAGCCGTCGCTCTCGGTAACATGTCGACCTCTCCTGAGATCCTGGTGTGTCAGCATGGTCAGGCTTGGCTTGATAAAGCGTGCGGCCTTTTCCGGGACATCACCGACCAGGCCATTCAGTCACAGGGGTCCTGTGTCATTGCGCTTTCCGGAGGATCGACTCCCAGAGCACTCTATGGAGCTCTGACGTCAATCGAATGGAAGACCCAATGTCAGTGGGATCGGATGATCTTTTTGTTTGGCGACGAGCGCGGCGTCCCCCCTGATCACCCCGACAGCAACTATGGACTCGCCCTGGAGGCATTGTTCCGCCCGTTGGGGATCGGACCGTCACAGGTCCATCGAATGAAAGGCGAATCCGCAGACCTCAGCCTGGCTGCGGCGGATTATGAGCGGACAGTCAGAGCCCTCACGCAGTGTCCCTCACCGGCGATTCCCCGTTTGGACCTGGTTCTTCTTGGTTTGGGGGAGGATGGTCATACGGCGTCACTCTTCCCAGGGACGCCCGCATTGTCGGAGCGGAATCATCTGGTCGCGGTTGGTCTATCACCGAAAGGGATTCCTTCTCGTTTGACCCTGACCCTAGGTGTGATCAACCGGGCGACTGTGGTACTGTTCCTCGTGACCGGCGCCGGGAAGGCGCAGACGGTTCGCGCCGTGCTCCAGTCGCAAACCCAGGCGGAGCAGGCACTGCCGGCGGATCAGGTGAAGCCGGACAGCGGGCGGCTTGTGTGGTTGCTTGATGATGCCGCGGCCGCCGCCCTCATGCGATAAGACGACGAGAAGGACTGACGATGATTCTGGCAGGCGATATCGGTGGCACCAAGACGAATCTAGCCCTCTATGATTGGTCCACGGAGCGGGTGGAACCGGTCAGGCTTGAGACCTTTCATAGTGCCGACTACAAATCGCTCGAAGAGATTCTGGAAGAGTTTCTTACACCGCCGAAGCCGCCGATGCTGTTGGACGATATCGAAGTCGCGGCATCTGGGGAGGAAGAGGCAGAGGTCGAATCCCTTCCGGAAGGACCCATCAAGCTTGCTGCGGCCTGTTTTGGTATTGCCGGTCCGGTGATCGAGAATCACTCCCAGACGACCAATCTGCCGTGGGTGGTGGATGGGGCAGCGATTGCGAAACGATTCGATATTCCTCGCGTGCAGCTGCTCAACGATCTTGAGGCGACCGCCTACGGGATCTTGCTCTTACGGCCTGATGAACTGGAGGTGCTCAATCCCGGCAACCCTCCGAAAAAACGCCAGGCACTGGCGCTCATCGCGGCCGGGACCGGGCTCGGCGAAGCGATTCTCTTCTGGGACGGCAAGTCCTATCGCCCGATGCCGTCGGAAGGCGGCCATACCGACTTTGCTCCGAACAACGACTACGAGATCGAGCTCCTGCGCTACCTGCGCAGCCAATTCCTCCATGTCAGCTATGAACGAATCCTTTCAGGCCCCGGGCTGAATGCGATCTACGAGTATGTGCGCGACACGAAGAAAAACGAACCGACGTGGCTCGCGGAAAAAATCAAGGTCGGCGATCCGGCTGCCGAAATCGCCGAAGCCGGTCTGAAGGGCCAGGCCGACATTGCCAAGCAGGCGTTGGACCTGTTTGCTTCGATTTATGGGGCCGAGGCCGGCAATCTGGCGCTCAAAGCGTTGTCGCTCGACGGCGTGTATGTGGCCGGTGGGATGGCCCCGAAACTGATCAAGAAACTTCAGGATGGAACGTTCATGAAAGCCTTTATCAACAAAGGGCGGTACAAACGTTTGCTGGGCAACATGCCGGTGAAAGTCGTGATGAACCAGCAGACCGCGCTACTGGGCGCGGCATCGGTCGCCGCCGCGCTATCTCAGGGGCCAACGCCATGACGACACAACTCGATCTCGATCGATTGAAAAAGGCAGCAGCTTTGGAAGCGGTCGAGTTTGTTCAAGACGGGATGGTTGTGGGGCTCGGGACCGGCTCAACGGCTAAGCATATGGTCGTCGCGCTCGGTGAAAAGGTTCGCGCCGGAATGCGGCTACGCGGAGTGCCTACGTCACATGAAACCGCGGCGCTGGCCAAAGAGGCCGGCATTACCCTCATCGATGCCGACAATCGGTGGGAAATTGATGTGGCGATCGACGGAGCCGATCAGGTCGATTCAGGACTCAATCTGATCAAAGGTGGCGGAGGCGCTCTCCTGAAAGAAAAGATTGTTGCGGCCTCCGCGAAGCAATTTATTGTGATGGTGGATTATACGAAACAAGTTCCGGTGCTGGGAGGATCCTTTCCCCTTCCGATCGAAATCATTCCGTTCGGGTGGGGCAGCACGGCGCGTGAGATCGAATCCTTGACCAAGAGCCGAGCGGTGCTGAGAGAGAAAAACGGAGCTCCGTTCAGGACCGAAGCAGGGAATCTGATCGTGGACGTGCATATTGCGCGAATTCATCATCCGAACGACTTAGAAATCGCATTGAACCAGATTCCTGGAATTGTGGAAACCGGTCTGTTCGTTGGTCGAACGAGTATGTTGATCGTCGGTTCCCCTCACGGAGTCGACATCCACCATGCGCCGGAGCATTGAGTGAATCCATCGGCAGACGTCATCTGTTCACGACGTTGGCTGGACGAGCCCGTGCACTGCTGGTCCTTCCACTAGCTCCTCTCCTTCTCTCGGCCATCAGTCCGGCCGTTGCAGCAACCACGACGATACGACCGAAAGGCGAAGACATGAACCTCGATGATGCTTCCGGCAGTCTGGATCCCTATCGTTTACCCAGGCACGTTGTGCCGCATCGCTACGACTTACGGTTGGAGCCGGACCTTCACTCCGCGACCTTTTCAGGCCTCGCCGTCGTTACCGTCACGGTCACGCAATCGACCAGCACCGTCATCCTGAACGCGGTCGATCTCACGATTTCATCGGCGACGCTCGAAGGGACGGCCGGCGGTCGGCTTGATGCGACGGTCGAGCTTGATCAGGCAATGCAGCGCTGTCGGTTGACGTTCCCCCGTCCTATTTCAGTGGGAGAATCGCAGCTCACGCTGGTGTTTCAAGGAACGTTGAACGACCACCTGCGCGGCTTCTATCGCAGTACGTATAAAGATCAGGCTGGCGTGTCTCACACCATGGCGGCCACACAGTTTGAAGCCACCGATGCACGACGAGCCTTCCCCTGCTGGGATGAGCCTGAATTCAAAGCGGTCTTTGCCACAACCCTCGCGATTGATCCGAGCCTCACGGCGGTATCGAACACTTCCGTCGTGTCCGACTCCGTCCAATCCGACAAAAGAGTCATGCGGTTTGCTGACAGTATGAAGATGTCCACCTACCTCGTCGCCTTCATCGTCGGGCAACTCGAAGCGACCAAGGCGATGTACGTCGGCAAAACTCCACTGCGCCTCTGGACCGTTCCTGGAAAACAGCCACTCACGCGGTTCGGTCATGAAATCGCTGCGGCTTCGCTGAAGTTCTTTGAAGATTACTACGGAATCCCCTATCCGGGAGATAAGCTCGATCTTCTCGCCATTCCCGACTTCGCCTCCGGTGCGATGGAAAACCTCGGCGCCATTACCTTCCGGGAAACCGCCTTGCTGGTCGATGAACAGACCGGGACGCATGCGGAGCGGGAGCGGGTGGCCGATGTCGTCGCCCATGAGAACGCCCATATGTGGTTCGGCGATCTCGTCACCATGTCCTGGTGGAACGGGCTCTGGCTGAACGAAGCCTTCGCCACTTTCATGGAAATGCTCGCGGTCGATGCGTGGAAGCCGGAATGGAAACGCTGGGACGCGTTCGGTGTCTCGCGAGCCGCGGCCTTCTCCGTGGACGGCCTACTGAGCACGCGTCCGATCGAGTATCCCGTTCGCGCTCCCAAAGACGCCGATGCCATGTTTGACGTGCTGACCTACGAAAAAGGCGCGTCTGTGCTTCGCATGCTCGAACAACATATCGGGCCGACGGTCTTTCGCGAGGGGGTGCGCAAGTATCTCCGCGCCCATGCGTACGGCAACGCGGACACGAAAGATTTGTGGGTGGCGTTGGGACAGGCGGCGAAGCAAGCGGTTCCTGAGCTCATGGACGGCTGGATTTTTCAGCCTGGCTATCCCCTCGTGACGGTGCGTCAGGACAATGAGACGGAGCTCGTGCTCTCACAGCAGCGGTTTACCTACCTCGCGTCTTCCGAATCGAGCAAACAACATTGGCAGATTCCTGTTCCGCTCCGGATCACCGTTGGCGGCACCACCGAACATCGTCGTCTCCTCATGACGGATCGGGAGGTGCGGGTGAGCCTTCCGAAAGGAGCCCAGCATCTGTTCGTCAATGAAGCGGGCCATGGGTTCTACCGGGTGCGGTACGAGTCTTCATTGCTGCAAAAGATTCTGGAGGCCGGAGTCGGTCACCTTGCGCCGAGCGAGCGATTCAATCTGGTCAGCGATGTCTGGGCCACGACGGTCTCGGGGCTCACGCCACTGTCCGATTATTTGCATCTGACCAGCCACTTCACAGGCGAGCGAGACAAGAATGTATGGGCCGTCATCCTCGATTCCTTTTCGTTCTTGAACCGCATTATCGCGGCCGACGACCGACCGGTCATGGAAGCCTTCGTTCGTGCGCGTCTCATGCCTGCCGTGACAGAGCTCACGTGGCAGCCGAAGCCCGGCGAGGACGAACTGGTGAGACAGTTGCGAGGAGAACTCCTCGGCGCTTTGGGAAAACTCGGCAACGACCGGGCTACTCAAGCGCAAGCAGCGGAGCAGTATCGACTGTACGGCGCAGACCATTCATGCGTTGACCCCAATGTCATCCCCGCGCTTGTTGCCATCCTGGCTCACACCGGCGACGAGGCGCGCTACAACGAGTTTATCGATCGCTCACGAAGTGCCACGACCCCGCAAGAGGAACGGCGGTATCTGTTTGCGCTTGCGGCCTTTCAAGATCCGGCGCTGCTGGCACGTACCCTCGCCCGTACGACCAGCGGTGAGATTCGTACCCAAGATGCACCCTTCATCGTCAGTGCCGTGATGGGGAATGTATATGGGCGTGAACAGGCCTGGGAGTTTGTGAAAACAAACTGGGATCAGATGGACCGGCTGTTCCCCAAGCAAGGCCTGCGGCGCATGTGCGGCGGCGTCGTCGGTTTGGCGACTGCTGAGCTTGAACAGGACGTGCGAGCGTTCTTTCTCTCCCGCAAGATCGATCTGGGCGGAAAAACATTGGACCAATATCTGGAGCACCTGCGTATCGCCGTGAACTTCCGCGAACGAGAATGCGACGGATTGCAGACCTATCTCCAATCACAACAGCCAGGAGCGTACCCATGATCAAGCACATCGCCTTCACGGTCTACCCTGTCACGGACATGCCTCGGGCACGACGATTTTATGAGGAGGTCCTCGGCCTTCGCATGGCTCGCCGCGAGACGCACGAATTCGAATGGGTCGAATATGATCTTGATGGGGGGACGTTCGCCCTTACCAACTTGAAAGAAGGAGGAGCCCCCAGTGCCAATGCGGGCGGCAGCATCGCCTTCGAAGTGCAGAACGTCGATGACGTGATCGAACAGTTTCGAGCGAAGGGAGTGCGGGTGAAACTCGAACCGCTCTCCACACCTGTCTGCCGCCTCGCCGTGATTCTGGATTCCGAGGGCAACGCCCTTACCCTGCATCAGGTGACGCGACCTTGGTAGGACTTGCGGTCAATGTTCTTCTGGGTCTACGAAGGTGCTACCGCTGGTTGCATCGCATGTGGAGCGGTATCGTTACCCCCGCCACTGCTGAGCTTGAGCAGGTCGTGCGCGAATTCTTTCATTCCCGCAAGATCGATCTGGGCGGAAAAACGCTGGAACAGTATTTGGAGCAGCTTCGGATCGCCGTGACTTTGCGCAACCGAGAGCGTCGGAGCTAGCGCGAATTATTGCACTCCTGATGTCACGTTGGTCGCTGAGACGATCTGTTAGGTATCTCTCATCGTTGTCGGTCGTGCGTATCCCCTTGTACTTTTAGGGGGTAGCCGAGAAGCGCGCGCGCGCGTACGATTGTGACCACTCGTCACGGGACAGAAGGGTGGTTCCATGAGGCTGGTTGCGTGCCCGGTCTGCGGCACAACAAAAACTCGACTCGCAGTCCGCCGGTCGTTCACGGACAGGCTCTTCGGTTATATGACGGTCTATCCGTTCCGCTGTCAGCTTTGTGCGCGGCGGTTTCGTTCTTTCCTTGGTCGACTGGCCACCAATCCCCGCCGCAACTTCGATCGGGTTGCGGTCGATTTTCCCGTGTGGCTGAAACCTCTGCATGCATCACCGCATGAGTTGGGGGAAGAAGGGATTATCCGGGACTTGTCGATTCGCGGCTGCCGGATTCGTTGTGAGCGTTCCGTGGTTCCGGGAACACGAGTGGAGTTAGAATTTCAGCACTCCAACGCGTCTTTCCCAATCACGATAGAGGAGGCCATTGTCCGGTCCTCGTCCCAAGGAGAAATCGGCCTGCGATTTATCCAGCTGCATCGGCAGGATCAACGTCGTATCCGCAGCATTCTGGATCTCTGGTTGCCGGAACCTGCTCTCCCCCGCTAAGTGATCGGCATACATCATCAAGTCGTGGTGACTTACTCGTATCTGAGGACGGACAGCGGCCGTTGTCCCAGTAAGCGGTAAGTGCTGAGAAATCCCACGATGAGCGTGAGGACCATCGTGAGCCCCAGTCCGATGAGCAACACGTGGGGATGCAGGGTCCAGCCGAGTTCAAACACCCATCGAAGGAGCGCCCAGGCCAAGGCGCTGGCTAATCCGACACCGATCGCACCTCCCACGATACCCAGCAACAGATATTCCATTGCGAACGATCCGATGAGCAGTCCCCGGGTGGCACCCAAGGCTTTCAGCACCGCAGATTCATAGAGGCGACGGTACCGGGTGGCCGCGAGCGCCGCTCCCATGACTAAGCCTCCGGTGAGTACGCAGAAGAGCGCAACGGCTCGAATGGCCAGAGACAGGCGATCGAGGATGCGGGCGAAGCTATCAAGAACATCGCCGATATTTATCGCCGTCACGTTAGGAAATCCGGCGACGATCGCTTGTTGTAACGACACTTCGTCGGAAGGCGGTACCTGAACTGTCGCAACATAGGTGAGGGGCGCTCCATCCAGCGCGCCGGGTGACAGGACCATGTAGAAATTTGTGGAGAAGTTGCCCCACTCCACTTTGCGAATGCTGCTGACCTCTGCGACCAGTGGTGTGCCCTGAATGTCCAGCTCGATGGTCTGTCCGATGTCCAGCCCCATCGCTTTTGCCGCTTCCTCCTCAATCGAAATCATGGGTATGGAAAAGGTCTGGCCAGGTGTCCACCACCGGCCTTTCACGATGACGTTGTCCTTCGGCAGCTGATCCAAGAAGGTCAGCACATATTCTCTGGTGAGGTACCACGTCTTCCGGCGTTGATCCTTGTCGGCTGCCTGGGCTGTCCGCTCCTCCTCCTCGGATGCGGCTTCAGTCTTGACCGGTTGGCCGTTCACGGCCACGAGCCGTGAGCGGACCAGTGGAGTCAGACTTGGCGCGTGGGCTGCTACCCGGTCACGGAGCAGACGGGAGATGCCGTCCACCTGGTCCGGTTGAATATCAATGAAGAAAAACGTCGGGGCATCCACCGGCCGGCTTTCGCCGATCTGCCGGAGCAAGGCTCGTTCAACCAGCGCGACGGTGACGATCACCATGACCCCGATGCCGATGGCGATGGTCATGCTGACGGCCTGACTCCCCGGACGAACGATGTTGCCGATTGCTTGGCGAACGGCCAGACGCTTAGGACGGGCGACTACCGTGAGCATTCTGATCACAACCCAGGCGGCGCTTCCTAACAGCGCGAGTGCGAGCGAGAAGGCTCCCATGAAGAACAGCCCGATTTTCCATGCTCCGGCTTGCCACATCGACAGCAGGGCAAGTCCTGCGGCGATCATTCCAGCGGTGAGCAGCTTCGTTCGATCAAGGCGCGCGATATGCTGGCGCCATGTCCGGTTTGTAGCGCCCGAGGACGGTTCCGATGCGAGCGCGTCGCGCCGCAAGAGTGCGACCGGTTTGACGGATCGAATTGCCAACAAGGGCCACAGGGTGAAGAGCAACGTGGTGAGCAGGCCGAGGGCAAGGCCCTTGCCCAGCGGCAGGAGTGAATGCAGGGAGAGTCCTGATGTAAAACCAATTTGACCCAGCATGTCTGAGGCGAACCACGAAGACAGCATCCAGGGCACTGCCCGTTCTAGACTGATACCGAGCGCCAGCCCAGCGACGCTTCCGGTCAGTCCCAAGAGGAGGGCCTGGGTCGCATAGGTGCGGATGATGGTCGAAGAATCGGCGCCGACGGTTTTCAGAATGGCGATGGTTGTCAGCTTTTCGCGCAGGAAGGCGCGCACGGATGTGGCGACGCCTATGCCGCCGACAAACAGGGCAGTGAGTCCGATGAGCCCGAGATACCGTGTCAACTGTTCCAGAAATTGTTTCAGTTGCGGCTGTGCATCCCGATACGTCGATACGCGTGCGGAATCCGCGGCCAAACGGCTCCGCGATTCGTACAGGAGCGGTTCAAGCTTGGTAGCGGCCGGGGTTTTTAACAGATAGCGTTCGCGTACACGACTGCCGAGTTTCACCAGCTCTGTGGCGCGGAGTCCATCCTGGGCAATCAACACGCGAGGGCCCAGGCTGAATGCATTCGCCATACGGTCCGGCTCGGTGCGCACGATCCCGGTAATACGGAAGGTGGCCTGGCCGATAGTGAGTGATTGGCCAAGCGTCAATCCCATTCGAATGAGTAGTGACTCCTGAACAACTGCGCCCCAGCAGGGCTCTCCCGGGCAGCCGGCCGACTGGAGTTGCAGCAGTTCCCACAGCGGGCGATCCGGTTCCAGGCGAAGGGCCCCATAAAATGGATAGAGCGACTCCACAGCCTTGAGTTCGACGATTTGTGACGATTGGCCGGGGGACGGTGTTCCGGGAACGTGAGCGGCCATGCCGATCAACTCGCTCACGTGAGTCATCGCAATGTCTCGACCTGTCAGCGAAGTGAGAAATGTGAGCCCTGCTGGACTCACCTGCCGTGAGAGGCGAACCTCAAGATCCCCGCCAAGTAAGCCGCGGGCTTCCTTCGTGACGGCCTGCTCGAGGTGGGTGGAAAACAGTGAGACTCCCACAAGGGCGCCCACTCCCACCGCAATACTGGTGAGAAAATAGAAAAAGTGCCGCCAGGCCGCGCGAGTTTCACGCCACGCCATTTTTAGGATGAAGGTGTTCACGGAAGGGGGGCCGTTAATTGATCGGACTCGATGCGGCCATCGCGCAACGCGACGACTCGTTGCATTCGACCGGCCAGGTCTTGGTCATGCGTGACGAGGACCAGGGTGGTGCCAAAATCACGATGCATGGTCAGGAGGAGGTTGATCACCTGTACTCCTGTCGTGCTATCCAAATTGCCGGTCGGTTCATCGGCAAATAAAAATGGTGGACGGCAGGCAAAGGCCCGGGCGACCGCGACGCGCTGTTGCTCTCCGCCGGATAGCTGCACGGGATAATGATCGAGGCGGTCGGCCAGTCCCACGGAGGCCAACAATTCTGCCGCATGCCCATCACCTCCCTGCTCGCCGCTCAGTTCGAGGGGAACGGCGACATTCTCCATGGCGGTGAGCGTGGGGATAAGGTGAAACGATTGGAAGATGTAGCCGATCTTCGCGCGTCTGAACCTGGCCAGGGCGCTTTCTGACATCGTCGTTAACTCTGCTCCATCCAACACGATCGAGCCCGCGGTCGGACGATCAAGGCCGGCCATCAATCCGAGGAGCGTCGACTTCCCGCTTCCTGATGGTCCGACTATCGCGACCATTTGTTTGTCCGGAATCTCCAATGAGATATTGTCCAGAATAGGAACTGCTCGCCCTCCGGCTGCCAGACTCATTGAAAGTTGGGTGATGCGAATCATGAGACAGTGCTTCCCTTCCTCATCTCGGAGCAGACAACAAGGTGGTATTATACTGTACGAACATGGAACGTCGGTCGAATTTACAATTGCTTCGAATAGGCGCGTGTGTTGGATGGCTCATTCTGACTGGACTTTCAGGCGTGCCCTCTTTCGCTCGGGCTGCGGCACTGCCATCAGTCGATGATCGACCCAGGATCGTGGCGTTTGGGGACAGTCTGACAGCCGGACTCGGCGTTGCTACGGATGAGACCTATCCGGCTGAGTTGCAACGGCGATTGGATGCACTCGGGCTGCGCTATCGGGTCATCAACGCTGGTGTGAGCGGAGAGACGACTGCGGGTGGTCTGCGCCGTGTGCCATGGATCTTGCGGAGCAAACCTGAAATCGTGATCCTTGAACTGGGAGCCAATGACGGTCTGAGAGGACTGCGAGTGGAAGAGACGAAAGCCAATCTTGAGCACATCATTCAGCAGTTGCAAGAATCCGGCACGCAAGTGATTCTGGCCGGCATGAAGCTCCCGCCCAATTACGGTAACGATTACCTTTCAGCATTCGAACGCCTCTATCCTGACCTGGCGACGCGCTATCGCTTGCCGCTGATCCCATTTTTCCTGGAAGGAGTGGCGGCCTCCAATACGTTAAACCAGGCCGATGGCATCCATCCGACAGCCCGGGGCTATCGCGCGATTGTGGACATGATGCTTGGAAGGTTGCAGCCGGTTCTGAAGGGTAGGGAGAAGATGCACAACGGGGCGAAAAAATAGACTCCTGCCTTGCCGATTTCTCAGCAAGGCAGGAGTCTGCTATCAACCGGTACTAGGGAGAGGCTACGACTTCTTCAGGAATGTGTCGTACACGCCGTACGCCAGAATTCCACCGATCATGACATAGTACAACCCGGTGATGCCGCTGTAGTCCGGGGGACCGTCACCATGCGCCTCATTCGCCAGGACTTGCGGAGCAACTGTTAGTACGACCGCAAGAGCCACGCTCCCTGTTTCCAGAAATCTCTTCATCATAATCATTCCTCCCTCAAGGGTATATCGAAAATGAGGACCGCATTCTACAAAAATAGAATGGGGCCGCGCAAGATCCCTGTACATAAACTTTGGAGGGGATAATTGTATGAGTGAATTTACCGTGGAGCAGATTGTTTCACGATGGAGTTGAGGGCTTCAGCGACTTGCTTGCACGAACCGGCCATTCGATCGAGCTGGTTCCCTTTGCTGGCAAAATCCTGAGCCAGCGACTTCAGCTGGCCATCGTAGCGGCTGACTTCTCCTGAAAGTTCAGCGACTTTGCTTAAGACGACTTTGTAGGTTGCGACTTCTTGCTGGAGCGCTTGTGTTGTTGCCTGAGCAGCCTTTGCCTCCACAGTAGAAGCCTGGAGTTGTTGACTTAAGCGAGCCACATAGGCCTCTCGATCTCGCATGTCCGATTCCAGCTTCAACTGGACCTCTTCGCTATCCCGGCGGCGATCCTCCAGATTACGGATAGTCTGGATCCAGTTCGCAACTTCCCCAGGAGCCATCTGAGGAGGCAGAGGCATCGATTGGACCTGTTCTATCGCCTTCATCGCAGGCTGCAGCCACTCTACAAACACCATGACTTCGCTGAGCTTGACGTCGGTTGATGCGTTTGGGCCCATTGTCGATGTTCCGTTTCCATTAGTCGGAGGTTCGGATTGCGTGGCTGCTTTGAGGTCTCGTGGAATGTCTTTGGTCTTCCGGGACTGTCGCGGTTGGGACCATCGGTGGTACTCGAGCAAGACAGCAATGCAGTGGCGGCAAATCGGTTCTTCGGGAAGGGTACAGGAACATTTCGAAATTAAGTGCCCGTCTTTCAACCGGATGGTTTGTTCATAAAGCCCTGAGTTACCGATGACCGCGGAAGAAATCTGCGCGTCGTCGGCTTCCACGATGCGAACCCGATTTTCGGACAAGTATTGATGGCCGATCTGGAAGGCGGAAGTTTCGACCACTGCCTTGATCATCTGGGGGTCCAGAAGACCGAGTCGGTCGGCGCTGCAGGGAATTTTGTTTCGCATGGTTGCCATAGAGTCTAATCCTAGATGTGAAAGCAGTCTGCCTCGCTGGTTCGGCACTGTCAAGCGGTGCGCGGTTTTGCTCGCAGGCCGAGAGTTCTAGTCGGAATCCGGATGCTACCGGCAGCGCTGTGGCGGGCCCTGCTGGCTGATGGGGGTGAGCCAGACATAATCTGCTATGCCGTCGTGGACGAGATCCTGGATGTCTTCAATGCGTGTGTGATCGAAGGAGGCCATGTACACCGTTACTTGGGCGATCGGCCCGTCCATGCGACGTGCGACGCGTTTCGGGATGGGCAGATTATATTGAATGTGTCCGCCACCCGTGTAACTGAGAATCACTGTGTGGTCCTGAGGACTTTGGCGAGCGGTGAGAAGTGCCGCCGCCACTGTTTTGGCCATGCCTTCGTCGCGCACCATAGAAGCTTCGTACATTCTAATATAGTCCTCGTCGCTCCCCCCTCCGTGGCAGCGTTTCAGCTGATCCAGAATCCTGAGGCGGTAGGCCTGGTCATCGACAATGTCTTCACGATCCATTCCCCATTCAACCCAGTCCTGTCCCTTTCGAGCTTCATCAAGGCCGGCTTTTACGACCTGGCGAATCAGCGGCTTGGGAGGATTCATGGCCCGGAGCATGATCCGGTGCTCGCGGGAAAAATTCACCAATGGCTCGTAGTTGTCAAAGGCGCCACCCCAGTTCTGTTTCCAGCGGCTTTGATCAAGAAACGTCTGCCGGTCCAGACCGGGTGTGGTGAGGTATTCATTCAGCGCAGGTTGCCCGTCCCATCCGAACATCTCCATCGTGAGCACCGGACGACTGCCGTTCGACAGCACCGTCTGTAGTACAGACAAAGCGGCTTCTATGTGGTGTTGGTTGTAGTGCTCTTCTCCAAGGTAGACGATGTCAGAACGCGTGAGCGTCATAAGGAATGTTGGAAGATCGATCGATTGCCCCGTTTTTACATCGATCACGCGATCTGCTTGCCAGGATGAGACGGGGGAATTTGCAGGAGTCGTAGAGGTCCCGCCGGCACAGGCCGTGACAACAACGCAGCCGATGACCAGGAGCAAGAGAGGGAGGAGACGAGAGGCTGTTAGACGACGGGTCACGAAAGGAGTCATAGGCATTTCCTAACACAGCAAGTCTGTTGCGACAAGCCTGTTATCTTGACGGGAGAAGAACCGGACTACTATCCTCCCTTGTCCAGAGTGAACGTGAGAAGTTTATCATGCGATGCATCCACGGTATTGAATATGTCTGAGAGCGACGTCATTGCAGGATTCCGTCAAGCCGTGAATCGTGCTGTTTGTGAATCTGGGCAGAAGTGGGAGGATTCCAGGCGTCTTCTGGAGCCTGCAGTATTTCCGTCGATTATTGGACAATTGGCACAGCGGTCTCAGACGGCTTCAATGCCCCATCAGGTGAAAGCCGCGCTGGCTCACGTGTTGGGCCGGGGCCAGGCCCGCCGTGTTCAGGATCTTGATGGCGCAGCACTCAAGGGTCTAACCGGATACCCGCCGTCGAAAGCGTTCCGCTCACTGTGCCTCTATTTTGGTCTCGTTCAGGGCCGAGCTTCAAAATGGCCCACCGCAGATCTTCCCAGTGAAGAGGTGGCCCGTACACTTCAATCACTGACCAATCCTTTCGATCTATTGCTCACGGCACCTGTTGCCACCGTGCTCGATCTGGGTGCCGGCGATCTTTCGTTTGCAGGTGAACTCGTCCATCGCTACCACCCTATGCTTTACACTCATCAACAGAAACTAGTCTTGCATGCGGTGGATCGCCTGGATCCTCGCTCTAAACTGGGCGGGCCACTGCATCCGGGACGAGACCTGATTGCTCAACTACAAGCGAGACCGGGCCTGACCTTTCGTTTTTACGGCAATCAGGACATGTTCGATCTTCACAAATTGGATGAGGCCGGTCATTTGGCTCCACGGTATACCCTGGTCACCTGCTGGGCTCCCGCGACACCGACGTTTGCCTATGAGCCGACGCGACTCTCTGAGGCGGTCATCCAGGAAGATCTTCGTCGGAGCAAGGGTGCATTTCGGCATGTGCGCTATGAGGGCGAATCGGCCCTCGAAGTACAGCACGGGGAACGAGCCCTAATCTTCCCTGCATGGAAATTTGACATTCGCGGGCCAGTGGCCCTTCTGAACCTCATCGCCCGCCGCGGGCTGGTTGGGGTATTGGGTGCGGTGGACTCCCAGGTATTCTGGGAGATCCTGGCGCAATTACTCGAAGAGTCCCGCTACCGTCCCCAGAATCAGCCGTTTAGTCAGGAGAGCCTACCCGTCGTATTTGGTGACATCTACAAACGTCTGATGCAACTGAAGGTGGGGGACACTGTCTCGCTTGCCCAACTCGGCGTCCTGCGCGCACGTCTTCCTGGAGATGATGGGCCTGACGCTGAGCAGTCCTCTTTCGGATTTCGGGATGTGTGGATCCGGCGAGGAGCCGTATTTCCCGGTGTCCCCGCCAGCAGTACCGCTCGTCAATTCATGCATATGCGGGAAGAAAGCCCGCCCTGGTTTCTCACGCTCGTCCCAGACAATCTCCAGCCATAGCCACTCTCCCGTGGGCGTTTGCTGCAGCCCTTCCGCAAGATACTGACGAAAAATTGACCACCTGTAGACCCTTTGTTAGACTTTCTTCGTGCCTTGCCAGAACCTCCATCCCAATAGGAACGGCGATTCAATCCCATGAAATCTACACAACTTGCTTCCTCTATTCAGGAGAATATTGCGCGCGTGATTAAGGGCAAATCCAGAGTCATTGAGCTGACCGTCGTGGCGCTTTTGGCTCGTGGGCACCTGTTGCTCGAAGATGTGCCAGGCGTCGGGAAGACGACATTAGCCCATAGTCTGGCTCGCTCATTGGACTGTTCTTTCAAGCGCATCCAATTTACCAGCGATCTGCTTCCGTCCGACATTGTGGGTGTATCCATCTTCAATCGGCAAAAGCAGGGATTTGAGTTTGTACCGGGGCCGATCTTCGCGAATATCGTGCTGGCCGACGAGATCAATCGAACGACGCCCAAGACGCAAAGTAGTTTGTTGGAGGCCATGAGTGAAGCCCAGATCTCGGTCGACAACCAGACCTGTCTCCTTCATCAACCATTCATGGTCATTGCCACCCAGAATCCCGCTGAGTATCACGGCACATTTCCCTTGCCGGAATCCCAGCTCGACCGCTTCTTAATGCGGGTGCAGATCGGCTATCCGTCCCCCGAGGAAGAGCGCAAGGTGCTTGAGCGGCCACAATCGCTTCACCCGGCCGAGGCGCTTCAGCCAGTTGCCACGGGCCAGGATGTACTCGCGCTACAACAACAGGTTGATGATGTACTGATGGAAGATAGTCTAATGGATTATCTTCTGGCGATCGTGTTGGCAACTCGACAGTCGGATTTGCTGTCGCTGGGAGTCAGCACGCGAGGAGCGTTGGCCCTCTGTCGGGCGGCCAAGGCGCTGGCCTTTGTGCGGGGCCGAGCCTATTGCCTGCCGGACGACATCAAAGAGCTGGCCCCTGCGGTTCTGTCTCATCGCATTATGGTGAGTCGCTCGCAGGGCCTGCGCCATCGCAGCTTTGAACAGTCGGAGCAGATTATTCAGGATCTGGTCGAGTCCGTCCCCGTTCCAGTCTAACGACGGTGTACATTCCCGCTTACCCGGAATACTGGCGATATGGTCTCCATCGTTCGTCGTCTCTTCAGGCATCTCATGCGGCGGCGTTCGACGCGAGTGACAACAGAGGGCACGCGGTTTCTCTTCTTCACCCTTGCGGTCGCGGTCGCCGCGATTAACACCGGCAATAATCTCTTCTACCTGCTCCTCGCCATGATGCTGAGCATCATCCTGATGTCCGGCATCATAGCGGAGTCTTGTCTTCGTCGATTGGAATTTCACCGGCACCTTCCCGAGCTCGTGTATGCCGGAGAACCGATGACGGCGACGGTGGTGGTGGCCAACCGTAAAACTCGTCTGCCCAGTTTTTCCCTGCATCTCTGGGACGCCACGGGGGAGCAAGAGATCGATCGCGGCCTCACCCTATGGCAATTGATGCCCGGAGCCAGTCAGATTTTGTCCTACCCTCTGATTGCAACCAGGCGAGGGCGGTTACGCTTTGACGGAGTTCGTGTCGGGACGTCGTTTCCGTTCGGGCTCTTCCTCAAAAAGGCGTACTACCCGCTTGATGGATCGGTTGTGGTGGCCCCAGCCGTTCGTCCGGTCGAGAGTACATTCCTGCAGGAAATAGCGTTGTTTGGTCAGGATTTGAGCCTGCCGAGAAAAGGGCACGGAAGCGATCTCTATAATCTTCGCCAATATCATGCGGGTGATGATTCGCGCTCGATTCATTGGCTCTCCACGGCCCGTACCTCGAAACTCATGGTTCGAGAAACGGAGGCAGAGGATCAGCGGCGTGTCACGCTCATGCTCTCTCTCCTGGCTCCGCTCAGCCATGAACGCCTGTTTGAGGACGCCGTGTCGCTCACTGCGTCGATGGCGCAGGATTTCGGAGCCAGGGGCTATCAGGTCCGTCTGGTTGTCGGAGGGGTGTCATCTCCGTTCGGCCAAGGTGAAGCCCATCTTTTAGGGCTCATGGAATCACTGGCGCTTTGTGAACGATCGAGCCCTGATGGACGTGAGAGTCCGGCGCCCTCTGATAAGGGTGCGTATGATCCTGAAGGGGGAGCCACCATTGTGTTTGTGCCGTGGGGAGAGGTAAGGAAAGTTTTCCACGGGGTGAGAGCCGATGGCATTGTGTCGGAGTCGGTGCTCCAAGGTAGGCAGCATGCCGTTTAATCAGGCGTTGCGCTTGTCTTCCGTGTTGCTTGCCGCAGCCGCGTTTATCGGACTGGCGCTTGGGACGAATTTGCCCGAATGGTTGCTGCTTCTCACCGGTGTGTCTCTGATCGTCACCCTCCTTCGCGCCCTTGATGTGGATCGCCTTCGCCACGTACTTGCCCGAATACGACTGTCGACTACCGCGTGGAATGTTCTGACTGTGATGGCATTCGCCGGGTTTTGGGTGGATTTGGCATGGATTTCCGCCGACCTTCTTGCTGCCGGCGTGCACTTTCTCATGATTCTGATGGTCGTCAAGCTCTTCAACTTGGAGCAGCGGCGAGACTATCTTCATCTCTATGCCATCAGTCTCATGGCGATTCTGGGGTCCGCCGCCTCGACGACAGACCTCTGGTACCTGCCGGTCTTCCTTGCGTACCTCCTGATGGGTGTCTGGACGCTGTTGCTCTACCAGCTCACTAAGGAAGCCGATCCGGGTCATAATATGCCGAGTCTGTCAGAGGGGGTGGCGATCACTCCTAAAGGACGGCAGCAGGTTACCTCTGAGTTATTCTGGCTGGCAAATGGCCTCGCCGTAGGTGCTTTGTGTCTCACCGTGCTGATCTTCTTTACGATTCCCCGTGTGAGTGCCGGGTTTGGTCAAAAAGGGTCTGGGGAAGGCCTTCGTACCTCGGGGTTCTCTGAAACCGTCGACCTTGGCATGATCGGTCCCATTAAGCGGGATCCAGGAATTGTGATGCGGGTAGAGCTTCCGGACCGAACGGGGCTGCAGTCCGACCGCTTCTATTTGCGGGGGATGGCGTATGACCGATACGATGGCAAGTCGTGGACCACTCGCCTGTCGCATCGCCGGGCGTTGGCTGAATCGCCGGCCGGAACATTTACGGTTCGGCATGTCTCTTCGCGTTCGCCCCGTCCGCTCGGTCAGCTCATTCGCCAAACCATTTTGCTCGAAGCGCTCGATACGGCCGTGCTCTTTGCCGCCCCCTATCCTGAATCCGTCAGCGGACAATTTCTCGCGATACAGTCCGATCCGACCGGCGCCATCTATCTCCCGTTTCCGACCTCGTCGCGTATCGAGTATACCGTGCATTCTCGGCCGGCAACGGTTGTGCCCGCCGATCTTCAATTTCAGCCCGCCCTGTACACGGAGGTGTTCTCGCAACATTTTTTGCAACTTCCTGAATCGTCCGAACGTGTTGAGGCATTGGCTCGAGAGATCACGGGATCAAAAACCAGCGCGTATGAGAAGGCTCAGGCGATTGAGGCGTATCTCTCCAGAAATTATCGATACAGCCTCGACATTTCTCCCGGTAAGCAAACGCGTCCGCTCGAAGCATTTCTGTTTGAACGGAAAACCGGATACTGCGAACATTATGCAACGGCCATGGTCGTGCTTTTGCGTAACGTGGGAGTCCCTGCACGGCTGGTCACGGGATTTCTTGCGACTGAGTGGAACGAGTACGGCAACTACTATCTGGTACGGCAGCGGGACGCCCATGCGTGGGTAGAGGTCCATCTACCAAATTCAGGCTGGGTCACAATGGATCCCACTCCGGCCGTCAGCGAGCCTGTCGGAGATTCACAGTGGTTTGCCGCGAGCCGGGTGATCGATACGCTCCGCCTGCGTTGGAACCGCTTCTTTGTGCAGTACAACGCGGCCGATCAGTTGGCTGTGGTGCGGGGCCTCAAGGAAGGGACGACAGTCGTCCGCGATAGAGCCTGGAGCTCGGTGTCTTCTGTTTTTGCGCCGGTCGGAGACCTTGCAGGGCAGCTTCTCAGTCGCGTCGCCGAAGGAAACGTGCGCCTCATGGTAGGATTTCTGAGTTTTGTCGTACTCGGGCTGGGGTTAGCGATATGGCTGGTGCAGCGAAAACCTTGGAGCCGGTGGATGTCCTCCAATACAAGGCATGGCCATGATGCCGTCATTTCGCAGATCTATCGTAATGTCCTGAAGCAGATTGCACATTACGGTATCGTAAAGGCGGAGCATACGACTCCAAGAGAATTTTCGCTAGTCGTTCGGAATCAATGGGCAGCCGCGGCTGAGTCTGTGTCGATGATTACGGAGTTGTATTGCCGAGGTCGATTCGGGAAGGCGATTCTAACCCAGCAAGAAATCGATTTGGCCTATCACAGCTTGAGGCAGCTGGCGCTCCTCGACCCTCCATCAAAAATAGTACGCTGATCCATCCTGCGTACGATTTCATGCACGGGTGACGGATGGCCCGAATGAATCCAGATCCACATTCCCCCCAGTCAGGATCACTCCAACGCGCCGGCCGACGAGTGCCGGTTCCCGCCGAAGCAGGGGAGCTAAAGCCACAGCGCTTGATGGCTCTATGGCTAGCTTGAGAGTTTCCTGTGAGAACCTCATTGCATCCAGAATCTCATTCTCGGATACCAGAAACACATCCGTAAGATGTCGGTGCAAGATGGGTAGCGTTCGACTGCCAAGACTCGTCCGAAGACCGTCCGCCACCGTGCGGGGGGTGGTCATTGGCACAACCTCGTTTTGACAAAGCGATTCAATGACATCTGCCGCTCCGAGCGGCTCGCAGGCATACAGCAATAAGCGTGGAATGAGATGGTGGGCCGCTATGCAAAGACCCGATAGGAGCCCTCCTCCTCCTACTGGTCCCAGCACGACATCCAGATCGCTGACCTGTTGAAGTAGCTCCAGCATGATGGTTCCTTGGCCTGCAATGACCTGAGGATCATTGAATGCATGGATTTGCCGGGCCTTCCGCTGCGAAAGCGTCTCATGAAGAATCTGCTCTGCGGCTGCACGATCTTCGACCACGATCACGTGAGCGCCTTGTTGAGCGATGGCCTGCTGCTTTCTCGGTACATACGGTTTCGGGACAATCACGTATGCGGAAAGGTTAAGTAGCGAGGCTGCTAGGGCAAGGCCTTGCCCATGATTTCCCGAGGAAATAGTAGCCACTGTCCGGTCAAGGCCCGTTGCTGCTACTTTCGACGTTGCGTAGTAGGCTCCGCGAAACTTGAAAGATCCTGTCCGTTGAGCCGTCTCGCATTTCAGAAAGACGGTAGCGGACGCCAAGACATCAAGTTCTACATTTGTCTTGACCGGTGTGATGAGAGAAACGTTGTGGAGCGTTTCCCTTGCTTGCAGGATATCTTCGAAAGAGACCTCAACACCCATAGGTCTTACCAGCAGAATGCTCACATGGGCGAAAGAGTCGAACTCGATAGGAAGGGTGGAAGAATTTCCAGAACTGTATGGAGCGGGAAAAGGGATTTGAACCCTCGACCCTCGCCTTGGCAAGGCACCATAAATGTAATAATTTCAACGACTTAATGGTTCTTGGCTTTGCATCAACTCGTAGGTTTTTCCAGCACTTATGAAAGGGACCGTCTATATAGACAGTAGGGTTATTACTACCATCAAGCTTACAGCGATCGATTGCACCAAGCCAGAGGGCAACCTCTTACATTCGCAGAGAAGTAACGCAAGTCCTTGTCCGGTTTTCCATGCATCAGAACTCAACGCCATGACGTACCGCTAGGTGAATGAGGCTACCAGCAGCGAAGAGTATGCCCCTCGACACCACTCATAGGCAAGCAGGTGTACTGCACCCATTTACCCTCCATGGTTGGGGTGATTTATAGGGAGGAAAGCGGTATTCTGCGGCGGCATTTCCCCTGTCGTTATTGAAGGAATCGACTGACACATGGCTATCAAGAAGTCAGACCTATACTCCTCTCTCTGGGCTTCGTGCGATGAACTTCGTGGCGGCATGGATGCCAGTCAATACAAGGACTACGTCCTGTTTATGCTGTTCATTAAATACATCTCCGACAAGTACGGAGATTCAGATGACTTCGCTCCGCCCGTCGTCATCCCAAAGGGCGCGAGCTTTAAGGACATGGTCGCGCTCAAGGGCAAGTCCGACATCGGCGACAAGATCAATACCCAGGTCATTGCGCCACTTGTCGAGGCCAACTCGCGTCTGGCTAAGAGCGACTTCCCCGACTTCAACGACTCCAACAAACTCGGCGACGGCGCCCAGAAGGTGGAGAAGCTGGGCAACCTCATTGCTATCTTCGAGAACCCCGCGCTTGATTTCTCAAAGAATCGCGCCGAGAACGACGACATCCTGGGCGACGCCTACGAATATCTCATGCGGCACTTTGCAACCGAGAGCGGTAAGAGCAAGGGCCAGTTCTACACGCCGTCGGAAGTCAGCCGCATCATAGCCAAGGCCATCGGCATTTCCCCGGCCAACTCCAAGGCCGCCACCACCGCCTACGACCCCACCTGCGGTTCCGGCTCACTATTGCTGAAGGTCGCTGCTGAGGCTGGCAAGCATATTACCCTCGAAGGGCAGGAGAAGGATGTGACCACGGCCGGTCTCGCCCGCATGAACATGATCCTGCACGACTTCCCGACCGCCAACGTGCTCTCTGGCAATACGCTCTTCGATCCAAAATTCAAGGACGGTGAGCAGCTCCGCACCTACGACTACGTCGTCGCCAATCCGCCCTTCTCCGACAAGACGTGGTCCACCGGTCTCACCTTGGGAGAGAGCGGCAAAGGGGATAAATACGAGCGCTTCACCTGGGGCGTGCCACCTAAGAAGCAAGGCGACTACGCCTACCTCCTGCACATCATCCGCTCCATGAAGAGCACGGGCAAAGCCGCCTGCATTCTCCCGCACGGTGTCCTCTTCCGGGGCAATGCCGAGGCCGTCATCCGCCAGCAGCTCGTCCGCTCGGGCTACCTCAAGGCCATCATCGGCCTGCCCGCCAATCTCTTTTACGGCACCGGCATCCCGGCCTGCATCGTCGTGCTCGACAAGGATAATGCCACCGCCCGCAAGGGCATCTTTATGATTGATGCCTCCAAGGGCTTCAAGAAGGACGGCCCGAAAAACCGCCTCCGCGAGCAGGACCTCCACAAGATCGTGGACACCTTCACCCGGCTGGATGAAAGCGCCCCGCGCTACGCCCGCATGGTGCCTGTCGCAGAAATCGCCGACCCGAAGAATGACTACAATCTCAACCTCCCGCGCTACATCGACAGCACCGAGCCGGAGGATTTGCAGGACATCGACGGCCACCTGCGCGGCGGCATCCCGGAGCGCGACCTGGATGCGCTCGGTAACTACTGGAAGATCATGCCGGGACTGCGTGCCGCCTTGTTCGAGAAGTTCAACCGTCCCGGCTACTCCGCCCTCAAGCTTTCCATCGCCGAGGTGAAGCCCGTCATCTTCAACCACCCTGAGTTCACTGACTTCACCAGCAAGGCCAGGAAGCTCTTCACGAAGTGGCAGACGGCATCCATCCCGCTGCTCAAGGGCTTCGCCCAGGACGGGCACCCCAAGCCGCTCATCGAAACCCTCTCCGAGGATCTGCTCGCCACTTTCAAGTCCGCGCCGCTGCTCGACGCCTACGATGTCTATCAGCACCTCATGGACTACTGGGCTGAGACCATGCAGGACGATTGCTATCTCATCGCCGATGCCGGGTGGAAGGCAGGCGCGCAGCCACGCGAAATCCGTCAGGTCAAGAACAAGGAAGGCAAACTCGTCTGGCCCGAGAAGGAAGACTTCAAGAAGGGCAAGCGCCGCTTCAAGTCCGACCTCGTCCCCGCCGCCCTGCTCATCGCCCGCTACTTCGCCGTCGAGCGCGATGCCATCGCCGCCCTAGAAGCCGAACTCGCCAGCATCGAGCAGCAGCTCGACGAAACCCGCGAGGAACAAAGCGGCGAGGAAGCGCTGCTCGCGGAAGTCATCGAAGGCGAGGGCGAGAAGCAAAAAATTACAGCCAAAGCCGTGAAGGCCCGCCTCAAGGAAATTGGCCGCGACCAGGACTACGCCGAGGAACGCCAGGCCCTCGAAGGCTACTCCAATTTACTCGACCAGCAGGCGGACGCAAAAGTCCGGCTCAAAGCCGCGCAGGAAGACTTGGAAGCCAAGCTGGACGCCCAATATCCCAAGCTGACCGAGGACGAAATCAAGCAGCTGGTGGTTGACGACAAATGGCTGGCCACCATCGCCGCCGCCGTGCAGGGCGAACTGGACCGCGTCTCGCAAACCATCACTGGGCGAATCCACGAACTGGCCGAACGCTATGCCACCCCGCTGCCGCAGCTCAAAGATGAAGTCGCCGCCCTTGCTGCTCGTGTGGACGACCATCTAAAGAAGATGGGAGCGATGTGGAACTGAAGCCCGGTTACAAGCAAACCGAGGTGGGCGTAGTCCCGGGGGAGTGGGAAGTTCAAACCGTTCGCAATGTGTCCGACATGGTGACCGTTGGATTTGTTGGCTCAATGGCACACCTCTTTACCGAGAATGGCGTCCCGTTGTTACGAGGTCAGAATGTCCTCCCAGGACGAATTGACCTAACTGACTCAAAGTTCATCTCACAGCAGACACATAACCTATGGAAAAAGTCTGCGCTTCGCGGCGGCGACATTGTTATCGTGAGAGTTGGATATCCGGGAACGAGTGCCGTCGTTCCAAAAGATTTCGGGGCTGCTAACGCCGCAAGTCTGGTTGTTGTTCGGCCCAATTCATCATGCGTCGACTCAGATTTCATGTGCTGGGTGCTACTCTCAGACATAGGGCGAAGGCAGGTGAAGGCGGCACTAGTCGGTGGGGCTCAGCAAGTAATTAATATCGGAACGGCAGCTTCGCTGTTGCTCCCAGTTCCAGCGAAAAATGAACAACGCGCCATCGCGGGGGCGTTGAGCGATGTGGATGCGCTACTGGGCGCGCAGGACCGACTCATCGCCAAGAAGCGCGTCCTCAAACAGGCCGCCATGCAGCAGCTACTCACCGGCCAAACCCGCCTCCCCGGCTTCCACGGCGAGTGGGAGGTGAAGCGGCTGGGGGACCTTGCGAAGATTCAGCGCGGCGCGTCACCTCGCCCCATCGATAGCCCAGTCTGGTTTGATGATAACTCTCTGATTGGTTGGGTACGCATCTCCGATGTGACTCGCTCTGGAATGTTTCTTATCGAAACGACTCAGCGGCTTTCGCCCCTCGGTGTGGAACACAGCCGCCCCGTTGCGACCGGTAGCCTCATCATGAGCATCTGCGCGACCGTCGGCAGACCGATCATCACGCATATCGACGTTTGCATTCACGACGGATTCGTCGTTTTCGATAATCTTCAAACCGACCAGCGCTTCCTTTACTACGTGCTCAAATGGATCGAGCCCGATTGGTCAAAACACGGACAAACGGGTTCACAGATGAATCTCAATACGGGCTTGATCAACGGCACACGCATTTCGCTTCCACCCCTCGCCGAACAAACCGCCATCGCTGAGGTGCTGACGGAGATGGACGCGGAGCTAGTGGGGTTGGAGCAGCGGCGGGAGAAGACCCGCGCCCTCAAGCAGGCCATGATGCAGGAACTCCTCACCGGAAGGACGCGACTGGTAAGACCTCAAGAGGCTACCACATGAGCAACACCGCCCAGAAGCATGATGCGGGAGGCAAGAGTAGGCCTGCTTGGCCAGCGGATTCCACCGTCAGCGTAGTGTTTTCGGAATGCCAGCAATACCGCTATCAACTTCGGGAGATTTGGGATGCGTCCAAACCACTGATCCTCTGGTTGCTGATGAACCCCAGTGTCGCCTGCATGAATTATAGTGATCCCACCTTGCGTAAGACAGGGCAATTTGCCCGCGCTTGGGGCTACGGCGGACAACTGGTCGGCAATGTCCACGCCTACCGCGCCACTGACAAAGCTCGGTTGCTTAAAGTGGCCGATCCAGTCGGCCCCAAAAATGACCGGATGATTCTGGCGATGGCGTCGGAAGCGAAAACGGTCGTCTTGGCGTACGGGCAGCCACCGAAGCCCCTTCGCGCACGCGGTGCGGATGTGGTAGCCCTGCTGCGGTTTCACCCCAAACTCTGTCATCTTCGGCTGGCTCAGGATGGCACTCCGGTCCACCCGCTTTACCTGCCACCTACTCTCCGGCCAAAACCGCACACTGTGAAACCATGATGCACGAACTCCTCATCGGCAAAACCCGTCTCGTTTCCCCGAAGGAACCTTATGCCTGAACAACCCCGCTCCGAACGCAAGACGCAGAACCGCGTCATCGCCTTCTTCACGGACAAGGCATGTCCCGATTACCTTGGCTACGATTACCTCGGCGAGTGGAACAAGCGGGAGAACAACCGCTGCATTGAGGCTGAATATCTTCGGGCGAATCTAAAGCGGCGCGGCTATTCCGAGGCACATATTTCCGCTGCCTTGCAAAAGCTAATGGCCGCTGCGGACGCCACCGGCATCACTCTCTATCAGGCCAACCTGCGCACCTACCAACTCCTGCGCTATGGAGTGTCGGTGCAGATCGCCGTCGGAAAGCCGAACGATCAAGTGCATCTGGTGGATTGGGAGCACCCAGAGAAGAACGACTTTGCCCTCGCCGAGGAAGTGACCCTGCGCGGTGGCTACGAAAGGCGACCTGACCTTGTCCTCTACCTGAATGGCATCGCCATCGCTGTGATCGAGCTGAAGCGGAGTTCGGTCGAGATCGCGGATGGCGTGCGCCAGCTCATCACCAACCAGGAGGAGATTTTCAACAAGGGCTTCTTTCCGACGGTGCAACTGGTATTCGCGGGGAACGATTCGCAGGGGCTGCGCTATGGCACGGTGACCACGCGGGAGGAGTTCTTCGTCGAATGGAAATCGACGAGTCCCACCGCGCTGGCACCGGGTGCTCTGCTGGACCGTCCGCTGGCCGAGATGTGCGAGAAGTTCCGCCTCCTAGACCTGATCCGCAATTTCATCATCTTCGACGGGGGCATCAAGAAAGTGCCGCGCCCGCATCAGTTCGCGGGCGTGAAGGCGGCGCAGGAACGTATCCGCAAACGCGAGGGCGGCGTCATCTGGCACACGCAGGGGAGCGGCAAGAGCATCCTTATGGTGCTGCTTGCGAAATGGCTGCTGGAGCACGACCCTGAGGCCCGCATCCTCATCGTCACCGACCGCGATGAATTGGACAAACAAATCGAGGGCGTGATGAAGAACGCCGGGGTTATCGGCGAAAACTCGTCTTCGCCCCGCATCCTGAACCGGGCGGAGTTTGTGGCCAAACTCGGAGCAGCCGCGCCCCGACTGCTCTGCGCACTCCTGCACAAGTTCGATCCTGCGGACATCCAAGGCCCGCCGCCACCTGTGCATGGCCGGTTCTACGTCTTCGTGGATGAATGCCACCGTACCCAGGGCGGCGACATGAACCGCCAGATGAAGCGCTGGCTGGAGAACGCCATCTTTATCGGCTTCACCGGCACGCCGCTACTGAAAAAGGATGCGGCCAAGCTGAGAACCCGCGATATCTTCGGCACTTACATCCACACCTACAAGTTTCACGAGGGCGTGGCCGATGGGGTCATCCTCGATTTGAAATATGAGGCCCGCGATGTGCCGCAACGCATCACCTCGCCCAAGGCCATCGAGGCGTATTTTCAGCAGAAGACGAAGACGCTGAACAATTTTCAGAAAGCCATCATCCGCAAGCGCTGGGCGACGATGGAGGAGTTGATGAGCGCCGAGGAACGTAAAGCGCGCATCGCCGCCAGCATCATCCACGATTTCGACACCAAGCCGCGCCTGAACAACGACCGGGGCACAGCCATTCTCGTGGCCGCGAGCATCTACGACGCCTGCCACTATTACCGTATCTTCCAAAACAAGCCGTTTGGACAATACTGCGGCATCATCACGTCCTTCGAGCCGCAGCCCGGTGCAATTGTGCTGGAGCCGCAGAACAGCGATGAACGCTACAAGTTCGACACCTATACGAAGCACGTCCTCAAGAGTGGGCAGACGACTAAAGCCTACGAGGACGAAGCCAAGCGCCGGTTCATCGAAGAGCCCGCCAATATGAAGCTGCTGATCGTCGTCAGCAAGCTGCTCACCGGCTTCGACGCACCGAGTTGCACATACATTTACCTCGATAACGAACTGCACGACCACAATCTCTTCCAGGCCATCTGTCGCACCAATCGCCTGGACGGTGACGATAAGGACTATGGTTACATCGTGGACTTCAAGGAGCTGTTGGAAGATGTGGAGGAGGCCATTGCCGTGTATAGCTCCGACGAGCTGGACATTGATCAGGGCAACGGCGGCTCGAACAACGTCGAGCTGAAGGACTGGCTGAAGGAAGGAAAGAAACAGCTCGATGCCGCCCGCGAGGCGCTCCGCTACCTGTGCGAGCCGGTGCCGTTACCGCGGGAAGTGGAGCAGTTCCTCCATTTCTTCTGCGGTGACACGGTCAATCCTCAAGCACTGGCGGACACGGAGCCATTGCGCATTTCGTTCTGCAAATCCGTAGCCACTTTCGTGCGCGCCTACGCCGACATCGCTCAGAACCTCACCGAGGCCGGTTACTCCGATACCGAGGCCGTAGCGTTGCAGAAGGAAGTCGAGTTCTACGGGGACACCCGCAGCGCCATCAAAAAGCACTCAGGCGAGGAATTGGATATCAAGCCTTATGAAGCAGATATGCGGAATCTGCTCAACACCTACGTTCAGGCTGACCCGGCGACAGAAATGGGCAACCTCAATTCGCTGTCGCTCACAGAGCTGATCGTCGAGACCGGCATCCACGACGCCATTGCCCGGAAACTAAACGAGAAGGGCAAGTTGTCGCGGAACGCCATCGCCGAGGGCATCATCAACAACGTCCGCAAGACCATCATCCGCGACCAACTCACCGATCCACGGTTTTACGCAGAAATGTCCAAACTGCTGGATGATCTCATCAAACAAAGCCGTGCTGATGCTGCTGCCTACGAGGCATTTCTCAAGAAGGCGGAAGAGTTGGTTAAACGCATGGCACAAAAGGACACTGTGGCCGGTGTGCCTGCGGTCCTTCACGGCAAACCCGAGGCTATCGTACTCTTCAATAACTTGGCCAGCATTCCAGCAACAACCTTTCAGTGCCCAGCGGATGAGGAGGGGAAGGCGAAGCTCGCGCTCGAACTGGACCAAGCCATGCGTGAGAAGGCTCCTGCCGGATGGAAAGGCGATGAGACCCGCGAAAAGCAGGTTCTGAACGCGCTTTTCCCGATCATGTCTCGGGATCGGCCGGCGACGCTGGCCATCTTCGAGATCATCAAGAACCAACCTGGCTACTAATGACCACGACGATTCAGCTTGGAGAGTTTTCGATTCAGGTGACCCGCAAGGCCATCAAGAATGTCCACCTCTCGGTGCATCCGCCGAATGGCCGGGTGACCTTGTCTGCTCCCGCTGCAACACGGCTCGAAGTTGCTCGAGCCTACGCAATTACAAAGCTAGGCTGGATACGAGAACAACGGATAAGGTTGGCGAGCCAAGCGCGGGAAACGCCTCGCAAGTTCGTCGAACGTGAAAGTCATTATCTTTGGGGCCGGCGACATCTGTTGACCGTAGTTCACCAGGAAGCCAAGCCGTTCGTTTCGCTCGACCATCGACGTATCACGCTGACCGTGCGACGGGGTAGCGATGTTCAGAAACGGGCTGAAGTGCTCCATGAGTGGCACAAATCGCTTCTGCATGATGTGGTGCCCTCTCTCGTCCGGAAATGGGAACCAAAGCTAAAGGTGAAAGTGGCGGGCTATTTCCTGCAACGAATGAAAACCAAGTGGGGCAGCTGCAATCACAAAGTGGGATATATCCGGCTCAATACGGAACTTGTGAAAAAGCCCAAAGACCTTCTCGAATATGTCATCGTCCATGAGATGGTCCATCTCATAGAGCCTACGCACAGCGAACACTTCATCGCGATCCTCACAAAGCATTATCCTTCCTGGCGCGAGGCTCGTGCCGAACTCAACGAGCTTCCACTGACTGCAGAGGCGTGGAAGGAATGATTGCTTCTGAAGCTTTTCAGGGAGGCTATTGCCCACTGATATTTCAGGTGAACTACCGGTGAAGCATGTCGAACGATTCAATGGACTGGTGAATTGATGCCAAGAATACGGAAAGTAGAAATTAAGCATTTCAGGGGGATTCGGGAGCTCACGTGGTGCCCGACTGCCGGAATCAACTGTCTCATCGGTCCCGGTGACAGCGGCAAGTCGTCCATACTGGAGGCTATCGATTTCTGCTTGGGCGCCCGCCGCAACATCCAGTTCACCGATACAGACTTTCATGGATTGGATGTCGAAACGCCTATCACCATTTCCGTGACCCTTGGCGAACTCGACGAAGGACTAAAGAATTTCGACGCTTACGGTATGTACCTCAGGAGCTTTGACGCAGAATCCGGTTCGATCGAGGATGAGCCAGAAAATGATGCTGAAACCGTGCTGACAGTTAGGCTAACCGTATCAAGCGACCTGGAACCTTTATGGTCACTGGTGTCGGAACGTGCTACCGCACAGGGAATGTCCAGAAATCTCAATTGGGGCGATCGTGTACGACTTGCGCCGACTCGGATCGGAGTGATGGCCGATTACCATTTGGGGTGGCGTCGCGGTTCTGTATTGAATAAAGTTTCAGAGGAACGTGTTGACGCTTCAGTCGCCTTAGCAAAAGCAGCGCGTGACGCGCGCGCTGCTTTCGGCGATAAAGCGCAGAGTCAACTCGGAGAAACTCTGGGTATCGTTGCAACTACGGCGAAGGAACTGGGAATTCCGATTGGTGAAAACATCAAGGCCATGCTAGACGCGCACTCTGTGTCGTTCAGTGGGGGAACCATCTCTCTGCATGATAAAGACGGCATCCCGCTACGCGGACTTGGTACTGGTTCAACACGGTTGCTCATAGCCGGGCTTCAGCGGAAGGCCGCGGCACAGTCCACAATTATTCTGATTGATGAGCTAGAGCATGGGTTGGAGCCCCACCGTATCATCAGACTTCTGGGCTCGCTGGGCGCAAAGGAGGCGCCGCCGCCGCTACAGATTTTCATGACGACGCATTCGCCTGTTGCCCTCCGTGAACTGGCAGGAAGCCAGCTGTTTATCACCCGACCTATGGCTGACAAGCACGACATCCTGCCTGTTGGTACTGCAAATGAAATCCAAAGCACAATGCGCCTGTACCCCGATGCGTTTCTCTCTGCTTCTGTCATCTTTTGTGAAGGTGCCAGTGAGGTAGGTTTTGTGCGGGGGCTGGATCAGTACCGGACAGCCAACGGCTACAATGCTATTACCGCTCAAGGGACAAGCTGCGTTGATTGCGGTGGTGTCGATAAGATATTCAAACCTGTTTCTGCATTCCGTACCTTGGGCTATCGAGGCGCTGTTCTCCGGGACGATGACCAGAAGCCGCCCGAAGGCGTTGAGTCCGCCTTCATTGCCACTGGCGGCAAGGTGGTTGCCTGGCGCGCTGGGCGAACACTGGAAGATGAGCTATTCTTGAGCCTTACAGATGATGCCATTAATAAGTTAATTGATCACGCCGTCGAGCTGCATGGCGAGGAGGTGGTCAATGAGCACATTAAGTCAGCGTCACAGAATGCGACGAGTCTGACTGCCATCCAAACAGAGGCATTGATCGAGGGCATCACAGGAGATAGCCGTGCGATCTTAGGCAAAGCCGCGAGGACCAAGAAAGCCAGCTGGTTCAAGTCCGTCACATGGATGGAGGACGTTGCCCGTGAGATCGTCGGTCCCGATCTGGCTAATGCGGACGCCGGTTTCAAAGCGCTTATAGACGATATCTTCGCCTGGGCTGGCAATGCCGGGAAATGATATCGACCTGCTGGCTGTTGACCGTGGTACGGTGACTGCGCCAGCTGGTTGCGGGAAGACGCACCTGATCGCTCAAACCCTCGCCCGCCACACCGGTGCGAAGCCGATTCTCGTGTTGACACATACCAATGCCGGGGTTGCGGCGCTTCGTGGAAGGCTCGACCGAGCTGGCGTTTCATCAAAAGCCTACCGACTGTCCACTATTGACGGCTGGGCCATGCGTCTTATCTCGACATTTCCGGCACGGAGCGCCCACCATCCCAACCTTCTACAGCTTGAGAATCCTAGCAGAGACTATAAGAGCATCCGTGTCGCGGCAATCAACCTTCTGAAAGCCGGGCATGTGAACGATGTCCTGGCGGCGAGCTATGCGCGCCTCATAGTAGATGAGTATCAGGACTGTTCGATCCGTCAGCATGCCCTCGTGTTCTATGCTGCTAAGACCTTGCCGACCTGTGTGCTCGGCGATCCCATGCAGGCAATATTTGGGTTCGGTGGCGACAGCCTAGCCAAATGGAACGAACGGATCTGTACGGACTTCCCAGTAGCCGGCGAACTCAACAAACCCTGGCGGTGGATCAACGCCGGCAGCGAACCGTTAGGAGTCTGGTTGCTCGACGTACGTGCAAGGTTAATCCGTGGCGAACCTATCGATCTTCGCTCGGCCCCTTTAGGCGTGACCTGGGTCGAACTCAACGGCACCAATGACCACCAGCGGCGCCTAATGGCTGCACGCGTACAGGCTCACAACGTCAAAGGCTGCGTTCTGATCATCGGCGACAGCACGAATCCTGATAGCCAACGTCAATTTGCCAGCCAGACGCCTGGCGCTGTTACGGTGGAAGCCGTTGACTTGAAAGGTCTCATATCATTCGCGCAGACATTCAATGTCACGGCGCCAGATGCGCTTGAGTGTCTGGCAGGTTTCTCAAAGGATGTGATGACCAACGTGAGTGCGCCCAACCTGCTAGTTCAGCGTATCCATTCGCTCATGAATGGCACTGCGCGTAAGCCTCCAACGGATGTCGAGAGGGCTGCGCTCGAATTCGTTCAAACGCCCTCTTATCGTGCCGCTGTACATCTGCTGGTTGAGATCAGCCAAGAACCCGGCGTGCGGACGCACCGTCCAGCCGTCTTGAGAGCCTGCATCAATGCATTCAAACTCTGCGAGAGCATAGATGGTCTATCATTCCACAATGCGGCCATACGGATACGCGAGCAACAGCGACTCGTAGGGCGGCCACTGCCGAGCCGGGCCGTCGGGAGCACTCTGCTATTGAAGGGGCTAGAGGCTGAGGTGGCGGTGATCCTTAATGCCGATGTCTTGGACGCACGCAATCTTTATGTGGCCATGACACGCGGATCGCACGCTCTCACGGTCTGCGCACAGTATCCAGTGCTAAGCCCTAGAGAATGATAGCAGTAATTTGCCAACCGATTGCCTTAACATCGCCAACTGTCGAGTAATTCCTCTGCCGGGACTGCAGGAGGCAGGACCTGAGATATTCTCATTTTCCAGATGTCACTGGCCGCATTGCGTCGATCTCAGCATGGGAGTAGGCTGAGCCCATTGGTTGTTCCGATTGTCGGAGGCTCGCCATGACGCTTGTCTTCCTCCTCCTTCTGTCCCTGCTCTTCTCGGTCACATCGGTGCTAGCCGATCCTGGCTTCGACGAGAAGTACGAGCGCGGCTACAACATCTTCAATCCTGCCAGTAGGTATGCGCCGGACAATCCGCTGAATCCCGCGCAGGCCTTCGCGGCGGATAATCCCTTTAACCCCGCGAACCGCTATGATCCCGGCAATCCGGTCAACCCGGCGAATCGATATAGTCCAAACAATCCGTTCAACCCCGCCAACCAGTACAACCCAGACAATCCTCTAAACCCTGCCAATCGCTACAATCCCACCGCGCCGTTCAAACCCCTGCCACCTTCAGGCAAGAATCGATAACACGACTCTCAGCGTTTTCCCGATCCGCACATTGTTCATCGCTCTCCTGTCACTTTTGTAGGGCTCGGGCCATCATCATCCTTGCCGTTTTCTGCCCATCGCCCCGCTCGGACCATCACATGTGGTAGGCCCTCCTGACCTTCGTCATTGCATCGACTCACATTCCTCATCGGGAGTGCTTCCCTCGACTGATCTCAGCCGGACACACACCTTCGCCACGCCATTGTTGAAACCGCCTTCGAGGCAGGAAATTCCAAGACGAGCCAGCCAGTGGGGCTTGTGAAGCGGTCGGGCTGAACAACATTTGCCGCGTTATCTCCGACCGCGACGCGGCGCTACCCCACAGAAGGAGGTTCCTCATGGAATCCACCACCCCTACATTCACCTACCTGCGATCCAAGCTCACGGAATGGCAGGACAACGATCTGCTCGTGCCAACCGAAGAGAGCTGGGAGCGGTTTCAAGAAGTGGCCACAGATGAAATTCTCCCAGTCCTGTGCGAAGCACAAGAGGTCTTGGAAGCCGCTGGTCTCGAGGTTTCGATCACCGCTTTGGACCATGAAACCCGCTGTCTCGGCTTCTATGTGAAGGACGTGGGGCTCTTCTTCACGCCTTCCGACGATGGAATGACGGTCCACTTCATGGCCCGCCGCTTCACCGGACAGGAGCAAGGGTATGAAAGCCGGTTCCTATACCGGCGCACGAAACTCGAGCCTGTGCGCCGGCTTGTTGAGGAGGCGTTACTCCGTCTCCTCGGGCCACGCCGAGCCAACGCCGTGAATCAGTAACGCCGAGGATGGTGGCGCGACTCCCACCAGGGAATCGCGCCACCATTCGCCATGTAGTTCGAGGCGACAAGAACAGGATCTGAGGACGGAGAATAACCATGAACGACTGTAGTGACTTGATGAGTTTGAAAGCGGCAATCCGTGACAGTCAGGACCAAGGGATTTTACCGGCCGACGCAGACGCAGGCCGGCGCTTTCAAGTCCTGGCGGCTGAGATCGCGGTGCCGGTGCTGAGAGAGTTAAGGAATACGCTCTGTCTGGAAGGCGTGACCGCGAATCTTTTGATGGCCTTGGACGAGCTTACTCCGTATGTCGGACTCGAAGTGGAAGACCCGCACACCACCCTCTGGATCCATCCTTCCTTCGCCGCGCCTGAAGTGCAGACGAGTATTCAGGGGGGCCGCTATCCTTTGTATTGCAGCGTCAGGCACCTGAGCTATCGAGTCCTCACGCCGGCGAGTTTGGAGACCATCCTTGTCGAACAACTGCGTTTGGTTCTGTGTCCGCCACAGCCGATCATGTAACCCTGCATTCGAAGGCAAAACATATCTCACTCAATGGAGAACCACCCCGACGCATACAAGGTCCTTCTATACAAACCTAAGGTGTCGCAACGCACACACTGCTATGCACAGATCGGGGAGTTTCCAGACTGTATTGCTGTCTGATCCTGCTAGAACATCACGCCGAACTCCTGTCCCTCAGATGCTACAAGCTCGTAGTGGACAATCTCATCCGCGACGCGAAAGGCGGTACATTTGTTCATGTCATAACCCAACACAAACTCAACGATCTGACAAAACGACATAGCCCCTCCAGTCGCTTCGCGGCGAGTGGCTCCACGTGGGTACTGTGGCTGCGTATTCTGCTCAAAACGGCACCCTATTATGTATGACGGAATCCAGCCACTCAAAATGCTACAAACCAGCCGATCTAACTGCCCAAGGCTAACTGGTTTGTTCGAGTCTTGAGAGACTCCCTGCCTCGGGTAAGGACGGGCGCTGGATTGATGCTTTCTCGCTGTCCTGAACGGCTGCTTCCGACCGAGGCTGTGTGAAAACGGGAAAGGAATTGAAGTCTAAGAAAATCGACCTCTCAGAATGAGCTGTATTCGATTATTTCGAGCCGGGCAATGGTATGAAGACCCCCTGAAATCATGCAAAATCGAACTGCCTACGAGTTTTCACACAGCCTCGACCCAAAGCGGTCGATCACCGAATTGAGAAGCGGCCGTTCAACATTTGCGTTCTATGGTAGGCGGTTCTCCTTTACACTAGGCTAGGGATGTGAACCTTCTCAAGGGAGGGTCTTACGCCGATCCGCATAAGAAACCGTGATCAATGGTCGATGGGCCGCAACTCATTGAAACGGCACCAGTTATGGCGTATTGTTCACAAACCATAGTGGCGTCTTATACGGATAGAAAATGGCAGATCCGGCTCTTATGCATATCGGCCTAAACATTGTTAAGCTTTCGTGACCTAGCAAATACAAACAACTCAGCAGTATCAAAACACTGGAGAAAAAATGCCGGCATTACAAATTACCGAATTCGAGCAGATATGGGTTGACGGGTTAAATCGAGGAGATGTCTCTGCGGCTGATGACGCTTTTACCGCCGATGCGATGATTCATATTAACGGCAGCCCCAAACCAAGTCTTACGTTAGCTGAATTCAAAGAGATGGCGAAAGGACTATTGGCTTCTTTCCCCGATCTACATTTCACTATCGAAGACCAAGTTATTGCGGGCGATAAAGTCACGACCCGATGGGTGGCGGAGGGAACGAACACCGGCCCACTCGGCGACATCCCTGCAACAGGGAAAGGGGTAAGACTCAACGGCTTGATCTTAGACAACGTGGTTAATGGCAAAGTGGCCGAACGATGGGAACAGTGGGATCAGGCGGGCATGATGCAACAGTTGGGTCTTATCTGAGAGACAATCCTTCCCCCAAGTTTCGCCTAACATCCATTGCACGGGAGCGCGCGCAACTTGGGCGGTTTGTTACCACCAACGTTACAGCGCGCGCCCGGTGAACGAGTTGTTAGACATCACATGACTCAGCCATCTGAACAATTCGACGCAACAGCGCACTTTGACGAAAGCCTCGCGGCGAAGTACGACCGCAGGATTCGTTTGTTTTGTCCAAGCTACGACGCCCTGCACCAAATGATTGTGCCCTGGCTTCAAGGGCTTCCGGAAGGCTCTACCTTTCTTTCGGCGGGCGCAGGTACCGGCGCTGAAATTGTCACCCTCGGGAAATGCTTTCCTTGTTGGCGCTTTGTCGCCGTCGATGTCTCACCCAACATGCTCGGCGCCTGCCAGCACAAGGCAGCTGAAGCCAAGATGGCGGAACGTGTTTCCTTCTTCAACGGTCGGTTGCAGGAATATCAATCGTCGGTCCCGTTTGATGCTGCATCTTCTGTCTTCGTAGCTCACTTCATCAAAGGCCGAGAAGAAAAGCTCGCCTATTTTCGTTCAATGGCGAGCAACCTAAAGCCGGGAGGGTTGTTCATTCTTGCCGATCTCTTTGGCGACACGTCTTCCTCGGACTTCAAGCGTCTGTTGAACGCTTGGCTCTTGTCTTATGCCGGTCACGGTGTATCTACCGAAGAAGTCGCCAAAGACCGAGCCCACGTCGAGAACGACGTGGCCTTTGTCCCCGAAAACGAGTTGGTTGGCTTGCTTCGTGAGGCCGGCTTCTCTCAGCCTCTTCGCTTCTACCAAACATTCCTGTTTGGTGGGTGGGTAGCGACCCGCGATGTCTAACTTCTCGGTCAACCGGACCGCCCGCAAGCTGCGCTTGCAGGTTCCCTCCGCACTTCGCGCTCCGGCCACCGGTTACTTCAAACGTTGAGGCTGTAGAAAAACCCACAGGCCCCTCTCTCCCATGAGATAATTAGCCGCACTGAATTTCATAGGGAGGTCGTTGGCATGGCTCGATACAAACCCATTCACACCGGTCTGAAACTTCTGCCGGTGGATTTTGACCAGCAGGTCATTCCCGGTAGCTTTGAACACGCCCTCTGCTACATGGTCGATCACGAACTCGACCTCACCGAATTCCACGCCCGCTACAAGAACGACGACGAAGGTGCCCCGGCCTTCGACCCTGCCGCCCTCATCAAAATCATCCTGTTAGCCTACAGCCGAGGCATCATCAGCAGTCGCAAAATGGAACGCGCCTGCCTGGAGAACGTGCTGTTCATTGCGGTGTCGGGTGACAGCCACCCGCACTTCACCACACTGGCCGCCTTCGTCTCCGAGATGGGGGATGGTGTGGCCAGCCTGTTCGCCCAGGTGTTGCTGGTCTGTGATCGGCAAGGCTTGATTGGGCGTGAACTGTTTGCCATTGATGGTGTGAAACTCCCCAGTAACGCCAGTAAACAAAAGAGCGGTACCCGTGCAGACTATCAACGCCAACTGGACAAAATGGAAGCGGCGACCCAAAAGATGATCGCCCAGCAGAAGCATGCCGATACGGCCCCAACTGACGACGCGCTCGTCAAGCGCGAGTCGCTCCGGCTGGAACGTCTGCACAAGGAAGCCGGTCAACTCCGCGACTGGCTCAAGACGCACCCCGAAGACCGCAAAGGTGCCAAAGGCACCGTGCGCCTGTCGAACCGCACCGACAACGGCTCAGCCAAGATGGCCACCAGCAAGGGCGTGATCCAAGGGTATACCGGTGTGGCAGCGGTCGATGAGAAGACCCAGATCATCGTGGAGGCCCAAGCCCACGGCACCGGATCAGAACAAGAACTGTTGCTCCCTATCGTCAAGGCCACCACAGCATGGCGCACCTCGAAGACTGTGGTGACCGCCGATGCGGGCTATCATTCCGAGGCCAATCTGAAGGCACTTGCTGACACCTCGGTCGACGCCTATATCCCCGACAACGGCTACCGAAAACGGGACGAGCGGTACGCCGACCAGGCCATCCACACCGCCAAGCCTGATCCGCTCTGGAACAAAGCCAAGACGCCTGGCAGGGTGCAGCGATTTACACCGCAGGACTTCCAGTTGGCGGAGGATTGCACACACTGCACCTGCCCCGCTGGAAAGCGGCTCTATGGCAATGGTTCGAACTGCACATTCAATGGGTTTGCGGCGATCAAGTTTCGCGGAGCAGAAAAGGATTGCCTCCCCTGTGCGCGGCGCCACGAATGTTTGCGCACCCCGGAGAAGACAAAGACCCGACAGGTCGCCTTCTTTCAGGGCAAACGCCCAGGGCATACGAGTTTCACCGACCGGATGAAGACGAGGATCGACTCGGATACGGGCCGACACATGATTACGCGCCGTTTTGCTACGGTGGAGCCGGTATTTGGCAACCTGCGCGGGAATAAACATCTCTGCCGCTTCAGCCTGCGCAGCCAGCAGAAAGTGGACGGGCAATGGAAGCTGTATTGCCTCATGCACAACATTGAGAAGCTGGCGCATCATGGTTATGGAAGGTGAGGGCAAAACACGGGTGAACACAGCCCTGGTTTTGACCTGGGTAACGGGTAGGGGGGCGACGGGTGTCATCGACGAGATCTGGCTCGGCTACGCGTAAAGATTTGAGATTGGCTGATGGCAAGATGGCGTTTCAAACAAATCAGCCCAGAGGCACTAATGGATAACCAGAAGTGGGTTTTTCTACAGCCTCGTTAGGGCGCATCACGGGACGCCGTCGCAATGAGCGAGTTTTCCAAGGAACAGTTCGACGAGGTCGTGCGCGAGTACATCGACTTCGTCAACGAACAAGTCGGCGCGTACATGAGCGCACTGGCCGGCTTCGCTGGCCACCATGCTCGTGTCTCCCGGCAGATCCATCGAGCCAACCGCCCGGTCTCAATGAGACCGCCCGACGAGACAGGCATGACGACAGTCGTGTGGGCCAGCTACGAAGACCCCTCCAAGCCCGACATCATTCACAACCAAATAATCCGATGTGACGAATATCTTGAGGCGAATCGACCGGGAGGGAAAAACGAGCAGCAGCACTCTCGCTCGATCCTCATCTTTCTGTTCACATACTGGGAGTGCGAGATCCGGCCGCGGCTTGCGCGTGCGAAGGGAGTGGAACTGAATGAAATCCAATCGGACATCATGGGCGACCTGAGAGCGCTGCGAAACGTCATCTTGCATTCGAAGAGCGTGCTTCGCCCCGACAAGCATGCGTCACTACAACTTCTCGGTGACATGTTTGAGGTCGACAAGGAGCTCAACTTCACGTATGAGAAAATGCACCAGATATTCGTATTCATTAAACAGGAATGTGCGCGTTCGCTGTTCGCATGGCGCGGTGTAAAAGACGGGCCTGTCAAGCCCGAGGAGCTGACGGACGTGGCCATCCAGTTCGGGTCGTCGCGTACTCGGAAGCCCAACCCAGATGTGCCCTAACAAGGCGTTGAACCGGACGTGGAATAGCGTAGTCCAAATGCCCACTGTATCGTTCTGGCATCAACCTCTTCAGTCTCGGCGGGATCCGGCGGCGCTATTTTACTGCCTTTAACGCCGAGCATTAACGCGGCAGGTCTGAGGACCGCTTTATGGCGGTGCGATCTCGGCGCCGAACTTCCGCACTTGCCCGGATAGCGGCATTTGAATCTGACAAACACATCGTGGACACTCCTTTCTCAATGGATTTCGCCAAAGTTAGTGCATCGCACTGACGGGTCGCGAAGGTAGTGGCGCTAGTCTCGCCACCTTCTTTCAATGAAAGGAGTCCATCATGGGAATAATCAGCACGCCTACACACCGCGAACCGTGGAAGAAGGGCAAACTTGTCGGCCAAAAAGCTCCTTGAGTTCTAACTCCAAGTGCAACACTTCAAGCCCTGATGGGTTACGGTGTTGCCATGCGAACGAGATCTTATCGACACATGAGTGCCGAAGAACGTGAAACCCTGAGTCTGGGGCTGGCCCGCGGCCATTCGTTGCGGACGATGGCGACGGTGTTGAGGCGAACGCCCAGCACCGTGAGCCGTGAACACGCCCGCAATGCGATGGCCGCCCCCTATCGTGCCTGCACGGCACAGAGGCTGGCGGCAGCCCGAGCCCGTCAGCCACGGCGACCGCGCAAACTCCTGGATCCCTGGCTGTGGCAGTACGTCAGGATACACCTGGCTCAGGGCTGCTCGCCCGAACAGATTGCCGGACGCCTCCGACGCGCGTATCCTGACGACATGGGCAAACAGCTGTCGACCGAGACCATCTATGCGGGCCTGTATGTGCTGCCCCGCGGTACCCTGCGAAGCAAACTGCTGGCCGCGTTGCGTCAGGCGCGCAAGGCGCGCCGGCCTCGGACGCGAGGGACCGATCGACGCGGCCAGATTCCCCACATGACGCCGATTGCCGAGCGCCCCGCTGAGGTGGCCACTCGTGCCGTGCCCGGCCACTGGGAAGGCGACCTGATCAAGGGGGCCCGCAATGGCTCGGCCGTCGGGACCCTGGTCGAGCGGACCACACGCCTGGTCATTCTGGCTAGGATGGACGGGACGGATGCGAGAAGTGCCCGACAGGGCTTCACGAAGAAACTCCAGCATGTGCCCGCGCCGCTGCGCAAAACCTTGACCTACGATCGCGGGAAAGAGATGGCTGAGCATGAGCGTCTGGCCGAGCGGCTCGCGATCCGGATGTTCTTTGCCGATCCGTACAGCCCATGGCAGCGCGGCACCAACGAAAACACCAATGGCCTGCTGCGCCAGTACCTGCCCAAGGGCACGGACTTGTCGGGCTATACGCAGCGCGAGCTGAACGCCATCGCCCATCGGTTGAACACGCGCCCGAGGAAATGTCTCGACTTTGCCACGCCCCTGGAAGTTTATGCGCAACTGCGCCATCATTCACCCGTTGCACTTGGAACTTGAAACCGCCCTCCGTTCAAGCTGAAGGAGATTTGGGCGATTCGGACCCGGCTGCAAATGGCCGGTCGTTCCCGCGACCTCGCGCTCTTTGATTTAGGGATCGACAGCAAACTGCGGGGCTGCGACCTGGTCAAGCTACGTGTGCGCGATATTTGCCACGGCGATCAGATTGCCCCGCGGGCGATCATCATGCAACAAAAAACCCAACGACCGGTGCAGTTTGAGATCACACCGTCCACTCGGGAAGCTGTAGGAACATGGGTCAAGCAGGCCACGCTGAAGTCAGAGGACTATCTGTTTCCCAGCCGCATCCACAACTCCCCTCACATGGGCACCCGGCAGTACGCACGAGTGCTGGAGGGATGGGTGAAGGCCATCGGCCTCGATGTCACAGCCTATGGGACGCATTCCATGCGGCGCACCAAGGCCTCGCTGATCTATCGGCGGACGAAGAACCTGAGAGCGGTGCAGCTATTACTTGGGCACACCAAGCTCGAAAGCACCGTCCGCTACCTCGGCATCGAAGTTGATGATGCCCTGGAGTTGGCCGAACAGACGGAGGTGTGACTGTCGAGCATTGGCTAGTGGGTCTGGCAGCGCCCCAAAGCCAACGGGCGCTGTCCGACCCAAAGCAGAAGTACACGACCGACCGCTACCAGAGGGGGAACTTACACCGATCCGCATAAGAACCCGTGATACATGGTCCCACCGGCGCAACTCGTTGATACGACAACGAGCACGGCGTATTATTCATGAACTATAGTGGCGTGTTATACGGGCAGAAATGGTCGGGGCCAGCTCTTACGCGGATCCGTCTAAACATTGTTAGCCCGCTATGGCGATGACGCTCCAAATACAAGCAGCGATTCGAGGCTTCAACGACATAATACTCGGCGGCGTCCCGTTATTGCTGAAGCAGAACGAGACCGCATTCCTCTCATTCATGTGTTCTCTTGCGGCTGTCGATGCTCTATCCGGTTACCGCTACACAACTGACAAGGTCGGCGATCGTTTCAAGGACTTCATCAGAGAGTACTTCCCACCATCTTATGCGCCCCATGCTGAGAAGCTCTACCTTTTACGGTGTCGAATCCTTCATAACTTTTCACCAGCGTATTTCACCCTGACGCACGCTAACCCGTCGGCGCATCTACAGACGAGCTCAATCGGCGACACAGTCCTAAATGATGCAGACCTTTTCGCCGATGTAGCCAAGGCCGCCCTGAAGTTCTTTGGTGAGGTGCAGACTGACGTGTCCCGCCAGGACGCAATGAACGCGCGGCTTCTCAATATCGACAAGGGTGGCGCCATCTACTATGAGTAAGCGGGCTAACAACCGCCCGCAAGGGACGCGCTGCAAGCGGCGGGTCCCTGAAGCGGATCGTTATGCAGCACGAAAGTGAGTTGCAACATGCTGATGGTGGAAGATTAGCTATGAATCAAGAGTGGATTCTCCAAACAAAAGAAACTCGCCGATCATTCTCGAACGCGACTTGGGTTCCATTGAGGGCATCCATGAATGAGGAGAAAGGGGATGTTAAAAATATAGGCTACATCAGCGAATGTTTTGGTTGTGGATCTGCTGCGTTTCCACCAGAGCATCGGGAATTGGTTGAGAAGCGCCTAAGCTGGAGTGAAATCGGAATAGGTCATTCCGTGGCACCTTATGCTTACGAAGATGGCTATTACGCATCCATTGATCAGTTTCAGTACAACGATAAAGAACCAATAGGCGTTAACCTCGTCTTCGAGCATCCTCAGCCTGTCGTTGGCGGAAAACAATGGATATTGAATCCTGATCTGGTCGTTGCCCTCCGCCTGATAAAAGAAGGAACGAACTGGGTCAGGCCTGAAGAGAATTTCGTTGTAGTGGCCCGCGAGAGTTTTGATGAAAAAGGCAAACATCGCCTGATCGAGATCAAACGAGAATTTCTCCTTGACTATTTGGCCGCAAGAAACCTTTCAGTTCGCCTCTCTTATTACCGCCAAAGAGTGGAAAATGTGCCTCTGCTTGAAGGCAGCGAGTACGCGCATTTAAAAGAACATCAAGAGGAGCGAGACGGCGGGCGTTTTAATCTACTAATTCGCGGCATTAATGACGTTTTCGGAGGGACCTGGGCGATGTTCCGTGCTTGGCGAACGGACGTCGATGAAGATGAAGACGCCCCTGTGATGGGCCCAGAAAATGACCATAACACCGGCCATGAAAGCTCGAAAGGACATCATGGCGGTTATGAAGGTTTTCGGGTTGAGGGTGAGTTTTGGCGAGATGAATGGATTGAACATCAATCTCAAAGCATGAGAGTTCGCGGAGATGCAGACACGAATCTCCCTCAGTTCATCGTCGAGACTGATGGCAAACGTATGGCATCTTCCGAACTAGATAACGAAGACATTGGTCGATGGCTGTGGTTCCGTTCCAGCGTGGTTACTGAGCTTCTTAGTAATCGAGGATTTACGCTTGAATGGTATACGGCAGAAACAGGTGGTATTCACTCAACATCTGGGTATAGGACACACTTTGGACTTAATTCTTCTGACAAAATTACTGTCTATGCTTATGATGTCGCCCGCCTTGCCTCATGGGAACAGAAGGGGCCCCGGAAATTCGGACAGTGTGATAAGTGGTAGCCTGGCTTCACCGAAGCCACCGGGTGGTGGCCAACCAGAGGAGCGAGGCGATGAAGAGAACGAGACGCAATCACGGGGCCACCTTCAAGGCTCAGGTGGCATTGGCCGCGGTCAAAGGCGACAAGACGCTGGCCGAATTGTCAGAACAGTTTCACGTCCATTCCACCCAGGTCACCGAATGGAAGCAGCAATTGCTGGCGCGGGCCGCGGACGTGTTTGGCGGGACGAAGCCGACGTCGGACACACCGGATCTCAAGACCCTCCACGCGAAGATCGGACAACTGGCGCTGGAGAATGATTTTTTAGAACACGCGCTCATCAAGGCGGGCTTGCTGGGCGCAAAGCGATGATCGACCGAACTCACAACCTGTCCGTCGTGCGGCAATGCCAGCTCCTGGCACTCTCGCGGGCGACCGCGTACTACCAGGCGGCGCCGGTGTCGGCCACAGCGCTGGTGCTGATGCGTCGGATCGACGAGCTCCATCTGGACTATCCGTTTGCCGGAGCCCGCATGCTGCGGGACCTGCTCCGGCGAGAGGGCCACATGATTGGGCGCAAGCGAGTCCGTACCCTGATGACGCGCATGGGGATCGCGGCGGTGTATCGCAAACCCCGCACCAGCCAGCGGCATCCCGCCCACACGGTCTATCCTTATCTGCTGCGCCATCTGGAGATCACGCGCCCGAATCACGTCTGGGCAGCGGATATCACATATATTCCGATGAAGCGCGGCTTCGTGTATTTGTTCGCCATCCTGGACTGGGCGAGTCGCCGGGTGCTGGCGTGGCGGTTGTCCAACACGCTGACCACCGACTTCTGCCTGGATGCTGTCCAGGAGGCGATCACCCGGTATGGCACCCCGGCCATCTTCAACACCGATCAAGGGTGCCAGTTCACCAGCCAGGAGTTCACCGGATTCCTGAAAGACCACGGCATCCAGATCAGCATGGACGGGAAAGGGTGTTGGCGCGACAATGTGGTTGTCGAGCGGCTCTGGAAGAGCATCAAATACGAGGAGGTGTATCTGCATGCCTACGAGACGGTCAGCGCCGCGCAACAGGGATTAGCACGCTACCTCACGTTCTATAACCAGACCAGGCCCCACCGGGCGCTTGACGGGCACACACCGAATGGAGTGTATGTTGACAACCTGCCCACACGGCTCACCGCCGCGTAGGCAGACGACCGCGAGGCTCCACTTAAGGAATGGAACATTCTGTCCAAACGCATGGGGCCACCTCTGAACAGCATATTTGGGCCGCACATAACGTTGCCCCGGAAGGGAAAGTGTCTAATGAGTTGTTAGCTGCGCAGGTCAGATCTCAGCCGGCATCCACACATGCCGTTGAGGTCTTGCTATTCCAGAGTATGCGGATGCTAGAAGCGAGATTTCAGAAAGAACACCAAATCTCGCTGTTTACTCATGACATAGATGATACTGAAGCTATGCAGCAGATTTCTCGCTTCGCGAGCAAGGATCATGCGTCATTGCTAAGACTGGCAAAAGAGCTTGTCCGCGTATTCTCGGATCGGCTCAATATTCGCGACCTTCGTAAGCTTTCAACCCACGCAGAGAAAGATAAGCTTGGTTCAAATAAGCTTCTGCAAGATATATTGTCACAGAAAGTTGGAGCCGATAAGGCTCGCCAAGTCTTTGCCGAAATTGCTGGCGCCTACGACATGCGCGTCGGTGATGCACATCCGACCGGATCAAATATTACAGAAGCCTTCAAGCTTGCTGGTATAGACCAGCGCAGTTCGTTCCTAAGACAAGGTGAGCAACTAATTCACAACTTCGGGCGATCCGTTTGGTCCATAGGTAAATTTCTCTTTGGACAATCTGAGAGACATGAAAGCTAGGCGACATGCCGCATAACAATTCGCTCAATACGGACGTACAAGAGTGGTGCTACGCGCCACTCTTGTACGCCGGTTAGCTCAAACGTTAATGCGACAGGGCTGAGGACCGATTTACGGCGGTGCGACCTCGGCGCCAAACTTCTGCTCTTGGCCGATGGCAGCCCTCGACCCAAAGCCGAGGTCCACGACCGACCGCTATCAGAAGAGGGGGCTTATGCCGATCCGCGTAAGAACCCGTGATACATGGGCGCCCAGTCGTAACTCATTGAAACGGCACCAGTTATGGCGTATTGTTCACGAATCATAGTGGCGTCTTATACGGAAAGAAAATGGCAAATCCGGTTCTTATGCGGATCGGCCTAAACATTGTTAGGCATCTGTAAAAGCATGACGACCTATACTGCTTACTGCGACTTCACTGCTCAAAGTCACAACGTCTCAGCGCTGATGTCGCTCTATGCGATATTGGAAGGTAACAAAAATCAAAACGTCGAGTTGACGCCGATTGTTGTTTTCTCCGCTTTTTCAATCGAGTCGTATTTGAATTCTCTGGGATCGCGAAATTTGAAAATATGGGAGGACATTGAGCGCTTGCCCTGGAGGACAAAAATCGAAATCCTTCATAAGCTCACGGATTCGACGCCGGATTGGGGGTCGGAACCTCTTCAGTTCGCTACTGAGGTATTCAAACTCCGAGACAAGCTCGCACATGGAAAACCGGAGAGAATCTTGGGTACGCCTTTCCCAGACTCGCATAGTGCGCACGCGCAGGCGATCGAGGACAAGCTGCAACCGTGTTGGTATAAAGACATCACGCGCGAATGGGCGATAGAGGCGAAGCCCCGTTTTTTGGCGCTCATGATTTATCTCGCTAAGTTATTCGGAGAACACGAAAGCGATCATTTGGAATTGGCCACGGCAGGCGTCATCACAGACACCGGTCATATGCCTAACAACACAATTGAGCCGACGCGGTGACGGGCCTGCATCGAGGTTTTGCTCGGTGCCCACGCGGCTCATTGTGACTGCTAGAACTCACCATGGACGGTTTTGCGACAATACAGGCAGTAACGCTCGCAATCGCTGTTTTGGGTGCGGCGCTTGGTGTCATTAACACCTGGCACGGCCTGGACAGGTCTCGGGTCAAACTGAGGGTACGTCCAGCTCACGCGATTCCAGTTGGGGCACTGAATCCCGCTCTCAATTTTTGCGTTGAAGTAACGAACCTAAGTGCCTTCGCAGTTACAGTATCCGATGTTGGTGTTTTCTATCACGGCACAGATCTAAGGGGCTCGTTTGTGCAGCCGATTTTGATGGATGGTGGTGGGTGGCCTCGTCGGCTTGAATCGCGGTCTTCCGTTACGGTGTACGGACAGCGCCCCGAACCCGCTTCCGGTCATAGTATTAGGTGCGCATATGCGAGGACCGCGTGTGGCGTCACGGAGACAGGAACCAGTCCAGCGTTAAAGCAGATTGCACGTGGTGAGGTCTAACCCTACGGTCAAGTTCGCTCCGCTTCGCTGCGCTGGGACTGCGATAAAGCGCAGCCCCTTACCTTCACGTTAGGCCGAAATGAGCCAACCCGCAGCATTCAGAAATAATTGGAGACTAGGGGATCGCCCTGAACTAGGAGCGATGAATACGGCGAACTCCCTGATCCGTGCCATCGATATTGCAGCGACGGACAATCTCCCGAACCTAAGCGGTGGTCGAACCTTTCTAATCGGCTCAGATTTTAGCGGCCAGCATTCAACGTCACAGTTCGAGGCATACGGGTTCACTTTCTCTTGCTTGGAGGAGTGTGGAGAATGGCTGGCCGCCCAAAAGTCCTTCCGAACGAAGTATTTGCCCGATGGTCGGCGAATTTCCTATAAATCTCTTCGGGATAGACGTCGCGCTAGCGTGATGCCGCATTTTTTTAGCGCCGCAGACCTAATTCCCGGCTTACTCGTCGTTATCCTCGTAGATCGGAGGGTCGGCTCTTTGTTCAAGCCTGACTCAAATGTCACATCTAAAGATCCCGAAGTTCAACTTCTCGCTAACTGGCGCGCGGCTGTCATTGAGAAGGTATTGCGCGTTTGCCACTTCGCCGCATTCTTTCTTGCTGGATTGTCCCGAGAGATGCAGGACGTACTCTGGGTTACGGATGAGGATGAGATTATTCCAAACGAAAGTAAGCATTATGAATTTGGCGAAGCTTTTGCGCGGATAAGTAGTCACTATCTGACCCATACCGTCCGACACGTGCGAGTAGCCACCACGTCGTCGGATACCGGAAAACGCGATCTAGAAGATTATGTTGCTATCTCAGACCTGGCAGCCGGCGGAATATGCGAGATTCTTAACAGCTATAGGAGAGAGTCAATGGATCCGGTTTCGGATCTCGTGGTTCCTGTGCCGAATAGCTCGAATGACAAGGCGATGAATATTATGAAATGGTTTGCTCAAGACGGCGCTCTCTTGAAACGCCTTGTCATTTCATTCGAATCAGTACCGGAGAGTACTCGACTGAAGGTACGTCACTACTGCTTTCACAACATGCCCCATAATTTCGGCCTAACAAAGCAATGAGCCTGACGCGTGACCGCTCCCTCCCTCCCTGCGCTGTCGCTTGGGTCGGTCGCCCTCAAGTGGTGTTAATGCGACAGGGCTGAGGACCGCTTTATGGCGGGACAATCTCAGCGCCGAACTTCCGCTCCTGGCCGAGGTCAGTCCTCGACCTAAAGCAGAAGTAAACGATCGACCGCTATCAGAGGGGGCTTACGCCTATCCGCATAAGAACCTGTGACACATGGTCGCCCAGTCGCAACTCATTGAAACGGCGCCAGTTATGGCGTATTGTTCGGGAACCATAGTGACGTCTTATACGGACAGAAAATGGCAAATCCGGCTCTTATGCAGATCGGCCTAAACATAGTTCGGCGCCTGCAAATCGCCACCTGCAACCCGCGACAACATCGCGCTCTGTTACGGGCGAATATGTTAGCTGCTGTTACGACAGATATTTGACTTCTAGCATACGCCCTAGACACAACATTCAACCACATGAATAAGCGAGAGCCCCGTGAAGAAGACCCCCTCGAAAGGCACGAGCGTTATCGCTCCAACTTCGTCAAGGAGTTAGTCCAACGCCCCAAGGAGCTAGGCCACGTGCCTGCGACACTCCTAGCTGCACCTCCCAAACGCATAGTGCAGTTCTGGGACGATCTTGCCCGATTGCCCAAAGATGTTAGGGAGTGCATGGAGTCGTGGAAGAAACTCGAACGGTCCGGGTTCGATCTCCAGGTTTTTGACGAGAATTCAGCGAGAGAATTTATCCGGGTTCAGTTGGGCTCAAGACATGTGGAAGCATTTGATAAGTGCTATCACCCTTCAATGAAGTCAGACTACTTCCGCTACTCCTACATCTTCGTGGAAGGAGGTTTCTATATTGACGCTGATGATGTCTATCACGGAACGAGAATTGATCAATTCTTTTCAGATGGTCGCTTGAAGCTTCAACCTTTCTGCTACGACATAGCAACAGCTCAGATGGTTCCGCCATCAGAATTCACAAATCCTGGGGCAAACCAATTGAGTTGGATTTTCTACTTCAATACTACGCCTTTGATCGCGGCTCGCAATCATCCAATTATAGAGCGTGCACTGCTGAACGCCACGACATCCCTCGAGCAAGAATCGAAAGGCAAGTTGCCCGAGGTCCAGGCAACCACTGGCCCCGGCAACCTCACCAGATCCGTTTTTGAAGTGCTTACTGACGGAAGTTGCCCGGAGGAAGCGCTTCTCGTTGTAGGGGATTGGGAGATGACTTCCACCAGTAAATGGCCACTCAGTTACCGGAGTGATAGGAGAAACTGGAGACTTTCGAATCAGCAAACGTATCGGGCCATGCGGAGCGCGAAGGAGCTGTGAACTTGGCCCGACCCCTGCTAGGAGTTGTCAGTCACGGTTTCCGATTCTGGCTGACTCTTCGGAGGCTCCTTCCGAAGCGGAAGTGTCGAACATTCGGTGCCCGGAGCGTGGAGAACGGCCCTCGGATTGAGAAGGTTTATGTCATTAACCTCGATCGAGAACCGGGCCGCTGGTCCAAGATGGAGCAAGAGCTCAGACACATATTGGACGCGTCGGGAACTGAACTCTTGAATTTGACTGAGCGGCATGTCGCCGTCGACGCTAATGCATTCTCCGACGAGCCACCTAGAAATGCCGACATTGATCCGTTCTATACGCTTGGAGATCAGCTTTTTGTGGAACCCCAGCCGTTGGCTCTTCCAACGAAGCTGGAACTCAATGCTCCGATTCGAATGAGCCGAGCTGAGGTTGCAGTCGCGCGATCACACATCAATGCTTGGAGGAAGGTCGCGGCGAGTAATCATGAATACGTCATTATTCTTGAGGACGACGTGTGGTTTCATTCCGGGTTTACACGGCATTTGGACCAAGTGTGGGCTGAAGTCTTCGACAAATGTGATACGAACGGACGTTTCGATGTTTTATATGTGTCATATCTCGAAGCGAAGCACGGTGCACCAAAAACTTTTCTTTCAAACAACGTATTCCGCCCAGTGCGCGGGCTCTGGCATCTGTCCGGATATGTTCTCTCCCGAGAGGGTGCGGAGAAACTCCTTCGACTACTCCCTTGCCGTGGGCCAATTGATCTCTGGATAAATCACCAGTTCAAAGCGCTGGATGTACGCGCGACTAGACAGTCTCTTATTAGCCAACGACGTGACTCTAAATCCACCAACTCATATTCAATACTTCCTTCGCTCACTACAATTGGCGCTATCACTAGTGAAGCGGCATCCCTATTCAATATCCGCCCAAACGAGCAGCCGGTATTTGTTTTTGGGCCTGAAGGCACCGGACATTCGTCGCTTGCTATGGCCTTGTGTATGCTCGGATATAGATGCTGCAGTGATCTCCAAACATTGCCAGATTCTGAACTAAAACAGCTTCTAGAAGGAAGTCGCGGTCGAGTCTTTGACGCATATGTAAACATCGGATCCTTGGACGCAAACATCAGGGAACTCTGGAGTCGCTATCCCAAGGCAAAATTTATTCTCACTGCAGCCAAGGGCATTACTGCAAATGACACTTTCGTCAGCATTGCGGACGACCTAAGTGGTACCGACATCGCGGTGCTTCATTCGGAAGAACCGAATAAATGGCAAGTTGTTTGCGAGCACCTCAGATGTGCACCACCCACGTGCTCTTTCCCTGTCCTGAAGGACCTAGGTCAAAGACCAATTCCCGAAGGAACCATTGAAGCGAACCAGCTTCCCAAATGCCGAACGCCTACACGTGATGAGTCCCCATGGGTGGTTGAGCCCCGTATATGGTGGCAAGGCATTCGCGTCGTTCCGACAGAGGATGGAAAACTGAATGCTGGGGCGTTCGTTAGATTCAACGATAGCTTGGAATGTCTGGACTCGAGACGCTGGCTTTTAAGAACCGATACTTTTACGGACAATTGTGCGTTGTTTCGCCCCTCAAATGTCGAGTTCAAATCTGGAACCGGAGCTGCGCTGTTCGTCAGAAGTGAGCCTCTAGGTGTTCGAGACTATAGTGCCGCATCGATATGCAGTCGCGGGCAATATTTATTTGGAAAATTCGAAGCGACTATCCAAGCTTCGAATGTGCCCGGAGTGGTCACTGGATTCTTTCTTCACCGCAATTCACCACGACAGGAGATAGATATCGAGATTGCGGGGAATCGGCCAGACCGCCTCGTGGTAAATGTATTCTACAACCCAGGTGGCGAAGGAGCACAATTCGACTATGGCTATAGAGGTGCCCCAAGCTTTATCGAGCTCGGGTTTGACGCATCTAAAGCAAGCCACCGCTTCGCGATTGCATGGAGCCCGGGCGAAATCAGCTGGTGGGTTGACAATCATTTGGTCCATAGACGCGTACTGTGGGATCCAACGCCAATTCCACATCTTCCAATGACGCTCCATGTCAACAGCTGGCCATCTCGTTCTACTCAACTTGCCGGGCGGATCAATGACCGACGGCTCCCTGCAACCACAATAGTCAAATCAATCGCTCTAGAGGCGAATTCCGTTATCTCTTTGCCCGGGTCCAATGATTTCCGCGAACATAGTCAGGATTCCATTAAGTGAGCTAGCTGCCACAATGATCGTTCTCTCTTACAATCCGGGCCACGACGGAGCATTCGCTTATCTTGAGGACGGGCGGTTAGTAGCTTCAATTGAAGCTGAGAAAAACTCCCACTATCGACATTCAGCTTTGTCCGTTCCGAGTGTGTTCAGCGTTCTCGGTGAACTCAAAGCAGTTCCCGACGTGCTTTGTAGAGCTGGCTGGTGGCCCAGCGACACTCATCAATCTGAGCAGGGCGGTCTCGCTGGATACCATGGAGTCCGCAAGAGCGACATTATCGTTGGCAAAAGGCGTCTATTGGGAAAGACGATTGAGTACTTCTCATCTTCCCACGAACGCTCCCATCTTCTATGTGCTTTTGGGATGTCTGACCTGCCTAGGGGCACGCCATGCTATGCGTTACTTTGGGAAGGCGTAATCGGTGCGTTCTACGAAATTGATTCCGAGTTGAACATAACAAAGCTCGCCGATGTCATGCCCGAACCGGGGCATCGTTATGCCCTACTCTACGGCCTGGCGGATCCGACCTTTGATAACAGTGCTGCAGAATTCTCCCGATTATCGGATGCTGGAAAGCTCATGGCTTTAGCATCGTTTTCGAAGCGAAATAAGCCTTCGGATGAAGAGGAAAGAATTATCGCCTTCTTAATGCAGGATTGCCTCCACCTCAAGCCGAAGGAGTGCGAGAAGTTGCGAGATTGCAGGCACTACAACGTGGGACTGGATGATCAGGAGTTTCGTAACTTCGCAGGTATTCTCAGCGACAGAATATTCGATCGCTTTTATCAATTTGCCAAGTCGAACATGAAGAGAAGCATGCCATTGCTGATCACTGGGGGGTGCGGACTAAACTGTGACTGGAACACGAAGTGGAGCGAGACCAAGCTCTTTCCCGAGATTTTCGTGCCGCCTGTCGCCAACGATTCGGGCTCGGCGATCGGTACTGCGATTGACGCACAGTTTTATTTCACGGGAAACCCCAAGGTCAATTGGAATGTTTATTCTGGCCTTGAGTTTTTAGCCAATGGCGCATTCGATACATCCTTATTTGATGAGTACACAGCGGACTACGCAATGATTGCCGACATGCTGGCTAGCGACTTAATCATTGGATGGGTAAGCGGAAAATGCGAAATCGGACCGCGGGCTCTCGGAAATCGATCGATCCTTGCTTCACCGTTTCAGGATAGGACTAGGGTGCGGCTGAATGAAATAAAGCAGCGGGAACAGTTTCGCCCGATTGCGCCCGTTTGCCTCGAAGAAGATGCTGCAAGATGGTTTGGCTGCGATCGTCCTAGCCCATTTATGCTTTACACGCAACGCGTTTCTACGGATGCGCTAGCTGCGGTAACGCATGTCAATGGAACGGCACGTATTCAAACGGTGTCCTCTTCAACTAACAGCCATTTGCACGAATTACTCAGGGCATTCAAGATGCGCACCGGTTTCGGCGTCTTATGCAATACGTCTCTGAATTTCAAAGGAAGAGGATTCATAAACAACACAGGCGATCTCTCATCCTATACGATAGAGCACGGTCTGGATGGCTTTGTGATTGAAGGGAGAGGGTACATGTTGAAGTCATCGTTGACCTATCAAGCGTATCTGAGAGCGTCCGGGCGCCAGTGAAATTCAGCGTGGAAGCGAAAAAGGGGACAGCCTGGACTTCCCAGGCTACCCTTTTTTTCCAGCCGGTGAAATGGAAGGTTTGGCTAAAAAGAACATGTTCGGATCCGCATAAATATTGCTATGCCGACTAGAGGGCGACCGCCACTAATCTCGACCGATGAGCAGGCGCGCAGAGACTACGACGATTTTTTCGAGGGCCTAATTGGTTCTCTGTACGACGAGCTTAGGCCAGGCCTCTGGCATGTCACAGGCCTACGTGGGTACCTCGGCATCCGCGAAACGGGCACGATCGAGCCGAGCACAAACAGACACCTTCCGACGTTTCCGCAAACGGCTAACAGCTACGCGCTCCACAAGGGGTACGTCAGCCTTTTTGACTTAGCGGCACCGCCTCTTGAAAAGCTCGTCGACTTCAGCAGCAGGTGGACATCCTTTTGGCACCACTTCTCGCCGATGAGCATTGCGATGGAGGTCACCAGAGAGGCGGTCACGGCTACCCTCGTTCCGAACGAGGTCGCACTCAAGGAAGTTGGAGCCACCAAAGTATTCTTCCCCTGGGTGGAAGCCTGGCACATCGGTCCCATCCCTCTCTCCGCCATAAGGCGCTACCTGGTGATCCCATATAGCAACTCGACCCAGTACCGCTGGCTCACTGCCGACGACCCACAACATGAGAAACTGACGCGCCTTGCACATGCAGAACACTCATGAGCGGCAGTACATGCAATTGATGCTGCCGACGCACGCTACAGTGCGCGGCTGGCTCAATCCATTCGCGAACAGAATTGCGAGCGTTAATGCGGCAGGCCTAAGAATCGCTTAATGGCGGTACGACCTCGGCGTCGAACTTCCGCACTTGGCCGATGGCAGTCCTCGACCCCTTGCGGTACTCCACAACTGTCCGCTACGGGAGGTACAATCGAGCGAATTATCACGTGCGTACCTCGATCGCGCCTAGTGACGGGGCCGATTACTACAATGTGAATTCCGCGCTATGTGATTTCCCAGAAATCCCATCGACAATGACCACATCTTCAAGGAGCACTCTTCAACAAATCCCGGCAGGAGTATGGGTGCTCGGCTTTGTCAGTATGCTCATGGACATTTCTTCGGAGATGATTCACAGCCTGCTGCCCCTGTTCATGGTCACCTCCCTTGGCGCTAGCGCGTTAGCCGTCGGCTTGGTGGAAGGGCTCGGTGAATCCACGGCTCTCATCGTCAAGGTGTTTTCAGGCACCATCAGCGATTATCTGGGCAAGCGCAAAGGCTTGGCCGTACTGGGCTATACCATCGGCGCGCTCAGTAAACCGCTCTTCGCCGTCGCCTCCGTGACTGGCGTCGTGCTGACCGCTCGGGTGCTGGATCGGATTAGCAAAGGCATAAGAGGAGCGCCGCGCGATGCCTTGATCGCGGACATTGTGCCGGCACACTTGCGCGGTGCCGCGTTCGGCTTGCGCCAGTCCCTCGATACCATTGGAGCCCTTATCGGACCACTGTTGGCCGTCAGCTTCATGCTACTCTGGGCCAACGATTTCCGCGCGGTGTTCTGGGTGGCGGTGATTCCCGGCTTGATGGCAGTCGCGCTGTTGGTGTTCGGCCTCCGTGAGCCAGAACATCATCAGGGGAGTCAGCGCGTCAGTCCGCTTCGGCGGGAAAACAGCACACGCCTTGGCCGCTCGTATTGGTGGGTGGTAGGCGTCGGGGCGGTGTTCACACTGGCTCGGTTCAGCGAGGCGTTTCTGGTGCTGCGTGCTCAACAGAGCGGCATATCACTTGCCTTCGTGCCGCTGGTGATGGTCGCCATGAACGTGGTCTATGCGCTATCGGCGTATCCCTTTGGCAAGCTTTCCGACCGAATGAGCCATACCAAACTGTTGGCGCTTGGCTTCATGGTGTTGATCGCGGCCGATCTCGTGTTGGCGACCAGCGGACATTGGGGTGTCGTCTTGGCAGGCGTCGCGCTCTGGGGCATCCACATGGGCATGACGCAGGGTCTGTTCGCAGCCCTGATTGCCCATACCGCACCGCCCGATCTGCGTGGCACGGCCTATGGATTGTTTGCTCTGGTCAGTGGACTGGCGATGCTACTGGCGAGCGTGTTGGCTGGCCTGCTCTGGGATCACCTTGGGGCCTCGTTCACCTTCTATGTCGGCGCCGCGATTTGCGCGGTTTCGCTCATGGGCCTGATGTGGAGCAAAACATCTTCGCGTGCTTGAGGTTCTGCTTTCTGAAAGGACCCCAGCGAGGCGATAGCCTGTGAGCGGGCGGTTCGCTCATACGATTTAGCCCGTACGGTCTACCCTACGTTTTCATGTTGCTACTCTAGTGCGCCGAGAGCCCGTTGATCCTCTGATCCTCTTGGCCATCTCGGCTGAACTCACTTGGCGCCTGATGACGACAATCCACCTCGTTTCCTCAGCATTAATCACAGGTTTCGAACGGCGGCTTGAGGTCGGCGGATTCTTACTGCTGGAGGACAGCTTGTGGACGATGGCAGCCCTCGAACGGAACCGGTGGCTGATTTACAGCATTTCAGATGGCTGGTTTCGGGCATGATCAGTGGCTAATTTGGAGCAGAATACGCACGGTGGCTCTTCAGGGGCGTAGGGTCGACCAGGATCGGCGGATAGAAATGTATTCGACGCTGACACTGGAAGTATCGCGTCTGACAGACGATTCGTCTCTTAGAATCTGAATTGGTGGGTGGGGGGCGCTACGACATCGCCCCCCACCCCCTCCACGCATTGATGCGAATATCTAATTGGGAGAACTCACATAACCGCCCCCCCTCAAGGCTTTACCCATAGGGTGGGAAGCAAAGGGGGGTGCCGTGAGTGACGCCCCCCCCAGCCCCACCATCTAGCGATTTGAATAATTGGCCTCTGCGGCAAGTCTAGGTCGAACGTTCAGGTCACCGTATCCGTTGTATGGTTCCTGCACCAAGAGTGACGAGGCATACGACCGCCTTGTGCGCGTGATCGCCGCACTCTTCTTAAGGCAAATGGTGAATATTCTATGTTTACAGGGATACCAGCGCACCTCATTATGGCCATGGACGAAGCGACTCCGTACATTGTCATCGCCACTTGCCTTCATCGATGCGAATTCCTATCAGAAGTTGCTCCTGCATGCTTCTGACGACAAGCGTGGGATCTGGATCAGGTATCCTGGACGACAAGGCGCAGCGTCGGCCGGACTGCCGCTGAGGGGGGCGTAACTGAACAGCCCCCCACGCTTCTGCCTATCCGAGGACGTGGAATACGCCCATCCGGTGGGGCCGAATGAGCTCCTGCTGTGCGATGGCTGGGGCTCAAGAATTGAGACGCTGAACCGATAGGGGGAAAGGCGTTTTCAAAAGGGGTGAGCGATATGACGAGGAAGAGTGCGGCCAAACCGACGCGAGCTTTGCTCGGCAGGCCCGCGGATCCCGAGAAGTGTTGGAGAAGAGAGATTTGGACACGCGAGCAAGCCCAGCGCGTATGGCCGACCTGGTCGCAATTCCTGATTTACCCGAAGAAAATGCGGACCTCGGCCAACGTTCACACGTTTGTGGGTGCCATGGCACAGTTTAATGCGGCGGCCTACGAGTGCTTGCGATGGGCCCGTTGGGCCGAGGAGGATGAGGTCTACGTGAGATGTCCCGACTGTAATGAGCGGGTCTGGTCACACGGAGCCAGGCGTGGCAAGTATCGGTGGCGGTGCGTGACGAAGAAGATGTATGAGGCCCATCAGAAGGCTAAGAACTATCAGGTTGGTGCGCATTCCAGAAATGGATGCGGGGGTAAATTTTACGATACGAAAGGCACGCCGTTTGACACGATGCAAGCGCCATTAGGACTAGTCTTTTTCGCCTTATATTTCCCTGCGGAGTACATCGATCAGTCGCTGCGCGTGAATAAGCTGCATGCGCAGGCCGACGAATTATCCACGGTGCTCACCACTCTGAAGGAACCGCAGCATGCCGAGTTGGCTGTCTCGCTGCGGCACTTGGCCAAAGTCTTCTGCGGTACCCTGTTTTTGGAATATCAGCCTATCATGGTGTCAGAAGCGGGGAGGATTTTACTCCAAACAAACATTGCTGCTGACGATGCGGCGCGGGCTGCGAGACGGGCCAAAATACAAGGCTGGAAGAAAGTGATCAGCACCGAGTATGAGGCGATCCGGGCCGATGTGGACCGGCTTGAGCGCATGGACAAGGCTCAGGCACAACGGCCAGCGGCGAGCGCTCGGGAGCGCACGGGGAGGTATCGAGGGCTCATGGGGACGATGCGGCGAATTGCCTCTGCGGCATGGTTCGACTCCGACCCTCCGTCAAGAGGTAGGTGAGGAAACGTTGTTGGGCCCAACCGCTGGCCGATTGAGGGAGGCCGGAGGAGCAAGAGGGGGGCGGATGACATACCGCCCCCCTCTTGCTCCTCGTGTGCCGCTCGAACGCGAGAGAAGCCTGCTGTAAACCGCGCGAATCTTCTCGTCAGAGCCCCATCCGAATCGCAGACGGTCCTCGCCCGTCGAAGAGTCGCGTGAGTTCCGTATGCGGTGACCCTCCCTCTACATTCATCGGATTCAGCCCTCCACGTCAGGATTCGTGGGCCGGAGTCGGCAAGCCGTTCCACCCCATGGGTAACCTGTCCGTCTCTGCGCATCGGCATCCGCTGACCTCACCCTGGGCCCTCTTCTCCGCGGTCCGTCGAAAGCCCGCCTGATGTGCGCCCATCATACGGACATGGGCGTGTGTCCTATCTTCTCTCGCATCCCACCATCCTGTCGGTCCAAACAAGCCAAGCAACCCGCTCACCACCTTGGACCTCCTCGGTCGGGGTCCTCCTAGCCGGTGGGACCGTGACGGTCCGGGCTGGCGCCCACCCGCTCGATCGAGCCAGGCGCCTCTTTTGCCATCGCCTCCTCGCGCTCCTTGGATGTTTGGGATGGCCTACACGACAGCCCGACGACGAAACCCCGCGCCAGTGCGCAGACTGCCGCCGCCTCACCAAATTCTATCACGATGATGCCTCCCGCCTGGCGCAAGCTCTATACGCGGTTTTGCAGGGGTTTTCGTGCACGCTCGTCTGCCTCCGTTCCCTGTGTGCACGCTCGGTTGGATGTTTGGTGGGTGCGTGGACACGACTCCGATGAGCGGGCCGGGACTCTTCCGATCGCGCGCAGGCCACGAGCCTGTAGATCGAGGCGCGCCTCCCCTTTGCCAGATCCGCCGTGACGCTGACGGTCGTGGCCGTCCTCGTCCGCCGAGTGCCGCTCCTACATTCCCTCCCAGATCGAGCCATCTCGCTCCGCCATCGGCGAGCGAGGGCCATCACCATAGGAGGGAGCCATGTACGACATCGACACGAACTCAGAGTCCCACAACCTGAGCCACTCCGACGGCCCCGAGGCCGCGGAGTCGGCTGCCACGCCGCCCGAGGCACCGGCACCGACCCCCCCGGGACCCCGCACGCGCGGGTCCCGCAAGAAGGCCCGTCGCCGCGGGCCGACCCCGCTGACCCTCGGCGCGTACGCCGCCCAGCAACTCGCGCTCGAGCAGCGCTTCCTCGCCAAAGACGCCGCGAAGTCGTCGACGGTGCAGAACTGGAAGGGGCATATCAACGCCCTTCCGGCCACGCTGACGGCGATGCCGCTCACGGCCATTGGGGAGGGCGACTGTAAGGCGTATTTTGCCGCGTTGCAGGCAGGCCCGCTCGCGGACACGACGAAAGAGACCCGCCAACGGTTCCTCCACATGTTGCTCCAACGGGCACGGCAGGAGGGGCTGATTACTCGCAACCCGTGCACAGCCGTGCTCCGGGCCCAACGCCACCCCCAGGGCCGCGGTGTGGGGGCGCGCGAAGTCACGGAGGCCCAGACCCTGTCGGCCGAGCAGGTCGTGACGGTCCTCGTTGTGGCTGCCTGTACCGTGCCGGCCTGCTTCTTCGTCCTGGTGGCAGTCATGCTGCTGACCGGCTTGCTCGGTGGGGAGGCGCGCGCCCTCCAGCTTGGCGATCTTGAGTTGGACTATCGGTGTGGCCCGCTCCGGCGGCCGCGTCTGTGCGTGCGGCGCATCGAATTCAATGGGACGATGAGCTTGGCCGGGTGGGAGGAGCGCTATGTCGACGTGCCCCCGCTGCTCGAGGCGATCCTGCGGTGGTGGATCGGTACGCGCGGTCTTACGGACCCCGCAGCGTGGTTGTTTCCTGGGCCGCTGCCGCGCAAGGGGAGTCAGCGAGCCACGCAGGTTCCACGGGGGCGCACTGACTGGTGCGTGTCCACGGAGACGGTGCAGGCGTCCTGGCTCCGGATCCGGGCTCGGGCGCTGCCCGGGTCGCAGCACTCGTTGACCGCCTTGCGCCACGCCTTCTGCTCGCTCTCGCTACTGCTCGGGGAGGAGGTCCTCTACGTGTCGGTACAGGTGGGCCATCGTACCGTGAAATACACCCGCAAAGCCTATAAGGCCTTCCTCGACGTCCCCAGTCATGGGACGTGTGACACGTCGTCGGAGGCGGCGCTGACGGCCGCGCTGGGGCCGGCGATTGCCCGGGCCACCGAGGTCGCTGAACGGCTCCGCGGCCAGACCCCGACGCCAGTCGACGGCGCCACGCCGACGCGCCGGGCCAATCGCGCGCGGTCGTCCCGGACGAAGTAGTCCCCGACGGGCTCCAACCACTCGCCCCCTTGGTCCCGGGCGCTTCCGGCGTCTGGGATCACGGGGGGCCGGTTCCCCTCGACCCTTTATGCTCATGCCGCCGCTGTTCAGTCGCGGGCCGGGACGCCGTCTCCCTGCCCCGGCATTCCGTGTCCTACTGCACTCAACCAACAGTCGCCCTCCCTCGGCGCGGGACTGATCAGATCGGACGCCTCCGCGGCCGGGTGATCCGGACAGACGGGGCCTGTGAGCAACAACACCCGTATCACCGGGGAGTGCGACACACCTGAGGCGAGGCTGGCTGCGTTTCGCCCGCTGCCGGTCCTCACGGCCCGTTAGAGTGCTCAGGAGTGGAGGAGCAGGCACGGGCCATCGCACGAGAACCTGGCAAACCTGTAGAGGAGGAGAGCCATGATGCGTATGCCCACAGAGAGCCCGCAGTGTGAACCCCATGCCTTGGTCGAGCCCGACGAGCTGCCTTTGCTCACGGCGACCGAGGTGGCCCGGCTGCTCGCCGTGCCCCAAAGCACCGTGTATCGCCTGGTTCGCCGCCGTCAGCTGGCGACCGTACGGCTTGGGCGGTACTTCCGGTTTCAGCGGTCGGCCGTGCGGAACTGTATCAACAACAAGGAGGTATCTCGATGATCAAAAAAGACAACCACCCCACACGCCCCTGGGTATGCGACCTCCGAGGGCACCTCGTGCGGTACCACCGTCACTTTGCGACGCGTGAGGAGGCGCTGGCCTTCGAAGCCAAGATCCTCGCCACGCGGGGACAGGCCGGCGAGCTCGGGACCAACGGGCCGTCGGGGGCCCAGACGTTCGAGGCGTTTGTGCAGGCGTGCATCGCCAAGCAGCGCGGCCCCTCCCCTACAGTCCGTCCGGGCACGGTCATCGGGTGGGAAAGCAAGCTCAATCAGATGCCAAAGTGGCTCCGGCGTAAACAGCTGCACCGGATCAACGAACAGGATTGTTTCCGCTATCTGCGATGGCTGCTCAACAAACAAGGGGGAAACGCCAATGGCACAGCGCAGCAAGAAGACTAAGACCTCACGGAAATATGCGAAGGGCACGGTGAGTCAGAAATGGGGGTTCTTTCGGCGGATGTTGGAAGCCGCCGTACAATGCGGACTCATTCCCGGCAATCCGGTGGCAGAGCTGTCCCCCAATGGCGGGCGTCGGGCGCGCCGTGCCGCAAGTCCGTTGGCGGAGAGCAAGACAATGGATCAGCAGGAGCGAGCGCACCTGCTATGTATTGCGGTGGAGAAGTTGGGGGGCGTGGCGTTGTGGGCGGTGGTCCTCTTCGCCCTCATGGCCCTGGCCGGCCTCCGCTTCGGCGAAGCCCGCGCGCTGCAACGGCCTGATCTCGAGCTCGATCATCGGCATCCCAAGGATGGACGGGCCCCACGCATTCATGTGCGACGCACGGAACGGCTTGGCATCCTCGGGCCACCGAAACACGGCAGGGCCCGCTACGTATCTGTGGTGCCGATTTTGGAACAGCTCCTCCGGGAGTATGTGAAGACCCTCCCGCCGGGCTCAATCTGGCTCTTTCCCGGACAGTTGCCGAGAAAGGGCGGCAAGGTGCGCGCCAACTATGAGCGAGGCGGGCATCCGCTGGAAATGGGATGGTGTGTGTCGGAAACCGGGGCACGCAGTCAGTGGCACGTGGTTCTGGCGGCCGCCCAGCTCGGTCGAAAGCTGAGCCCCAAAGCGCTCCGCCATGCCTTTTGCACCATTGCGTTGAGTCAGGGGCAGTCGTTGGAGTGGGTCTCACGTGAAATGGGGCACCGCGACGTCCTGGTCACCCAGCAGGTCTATGGGCGGTGGGCCCAGCCGTGGGGGCTCGGGACGCTGGCCGCCTGGCTTGCCACGCAGCGCCTGCCGGAACGATCTTTCTACGGTGAACCAGACGCCGATGCAATCCTCGCCCAGCATGGCGTGTCGAGGATGCCCCAGCGACCAGGGGCATCGAATCACCGGACCCCCTTCGCGGCATGACACCGCCCGCCCGCCTGCGTGCGGCGCGGGCGGTGCACGGGTTGTGCGGTGGGTCTAGTCGATGACAGCGCTGACCACCGGTGCATCATCCGAGGTGGTAGCCAAATGAGCGAGGATGGTCTGGCGCGTGTCCTGCCTCGTGCGGTCTTCCATAAACACCAGATGGATACCTCCGTCGCCGACATCGCAAAATAGCGGAATTCATACCATCTCGGTAACCGGAATCAAAGTAGGCACTCAGTCCGCCATCCGGCCGTCGGGACGCATTCGAACACACTGAATTTCCAAAGACCGCCCGTCCATGGATCTGGGGGCGTCCCCGCAACGAATTCCCAAGCCGGTCGCGACAACCGCGAGGATAACGCTTACATCTCTACTTCCAGAGATCAAAAGGAGTACAGGATCGTTCGGAGCAGCAGCTCTTACACAGGCCACACTTCACACAACGTGTCGTCGACCTTTCCCATGGCTGATCACTAAATGCCCTGTCACAGTAAGGGCAACGTTCACATCGGCAATCCATTTCTTCCTTGCCGCATACGTCACAGTCCCCCAAAAGAACCTTGCCTGGTGAAACGCTCATGACATTGGGCATACCGCTTACGTCCTGCCAGGCGACACGCTCGATATAAGTCAAGGCCTCATCCATTGTCGGTTCATGATTGCCCCACGGGGCAGCCTCAAGAGGAATCAAATAACGGCATGCCATCCCATGCTGATCAGTGAGCCCTATTTCCCACGTCCATGTTCGTTTGTTAAACCGAGCGCTACACATAGGTCCTCCGTTTGAGGTGCTCCCACCCTGGGGCTGGGCAGTATTTGGCTTCTCTCGTGCTGAAGGGGCGGTCAGCTCGAACAAAGGGGGAATGAAGGGCTACAGAGACTGACGAATCAAATGCGCGCATGTGTAGATGTCAGATCGGCATGTTGGACGCCGATCTGAAGAGAGACATGCCGAAAAGTAGACACAAAGCCGCCCCGACGGTTGTCCTGCCAATCTAATGTCGTGTTAGCAGCGTCTCGGTACTTCGGCCGACCAGCCTCCTCATTAGAGTGTCCGTATGAGCAACACCGCCAAGCGTGACGCGGATCGCCGTGGGCCAACAAGAAAGGAGGCTAGTAGGTCCATCGGTCCCTCGCTCATGACCGGAGGCATAGAATCAAACAAACCCTAAACATGGAGGACATCATGGCAATAATCCCCACCCCACCGCCTCACGACTGTTTCGGATTTAGTCCTCAGTTTCCTGAGCGCTATTTCTATTTGATGATCTTTGTCAGATTTTGAGCCTGAACGCGCGATCTCGCGTAAGCCATTGTATTCACTTATCTTAATCAGACTTCATTTTAGGGTTCATTTTCGTATTGATGCGGCTTCGTATGGCTTTGTATGGTTTCTTTTCTGCGTAAGTGGAACTTTTTGCAGGGTCTGATGCAGTAATATTTGCTGCGGCCCGCGTTCCTTCGCCGATCGACTTGTCAACGTCATCTCCCCCATTTCGTGATCATCAAGAACAGCCGCCCCGAGACATCAAGGAACTCTTAGATCTGAGTTTCGATGGTCAGACCTCTCTGTCGTCTCGTCATGACCGGCAGGGACTGCCAGCGGGGTGCTCCCATGGTTCCAGCCTTCTCCTCTACCAAAACACTGCCAGAACTGGGGGGCAGCTGGCAGTGCAATCGATGCCCATAAGCCCCTGGGCCAACACAGACTCGCTCTAGCACGCGTCATTCTGCCGTGCCGGAAAGGAGTCGCCCCATGTCCCTCGATCTGGTGTCTAGTCCGTTTCTCACCTTGAAGGAGGCCGCGGCCTTCCTTCGCTATAGCCCCAGCAGTCTCTATAACCGAGAGGATATTCCCCGCTACAAGCTGCCGGGTTCCAAGGATTGGCGGTATGACCGGGAAGAGCTCCTCGCCTGGGCCAAGTCCGCTATCCCCCAGCGGCTTGAGCCAAAGTCCGAGCCATCTGCTCTCCCACCCGCGATGTCTCCGGAACCCCGGAAGGTTCCGCGTCACCGCACCTCACGCTATCGCTAAAAGGAGTGTCCCTGCCATGACGTCCCGCCGCCCGAAGCCCACCCTGCCCCCTGCCGGCGCCTCGCCCGCCAATGCTGTCCGTGTGGAACCCCCGCTCCAACGCTCGAAGTACAAAATTCGACGGCGGTCGACCAAGACCCGTGGGGTCGCCATCGATATGGAATATTGGTTCAAAGGGGAACGCTATCGGCCCACCTTGGGCTACGATCTCTCAGCCGACGCCATTGATAAGGCCGCCTCCGAGATGGTGTTGAAGATTCACAACGGGGCGGGCTCCGGGGAGCTCGCCCCGCCGTCACGCGGGGGGATGACGATGGCCGAGTTCAAGCCAGCCTATCTGGATGAACTCCGCGAACGGCAGGTGGCTGATCTGACGCGGGCCAGTCAGGTTCTGGATACCTACCTGATTCCGCACTTCCCAATGCCCTTTGAGGCCCTCCGATACAGCCATGGGCAGGCCTATATCAAAGCGCGACGGGCTGCCACACCTCGACCGAGTGATGGCACGATCGCGCGCGAGTGGGCCATTCTGAATTCCCTGCTGAATTTTGCGGTGAAGGTCGGAGAACTCCCCGCCAATCCCCTGAGCGGGATCACTGCACCCGTGAGCGGGGCTCGCAGTCGCATGCCGGAACCCGATGAACTCGCGACCATCGGACAGCTCGCGACAGATCGACTCCGGCGGGCCGCCTGTGTGGCGATGAACACCGGCTTGCGTGGAGAAAAGGTCTGGATGGTTCGCCCCTCCATGATTGTGCAGAAAACCGACGGTCCCTGGCTGGAACTGCCGCCACCGCGGAGCAAGAAGAAAGGAAACCCCCTGCTTCTGCCGCTCAATCGTCATGCCGTTGGTGCGCTGACGGTACCGGAGGAGGCGCAGCCCGACACGCGGGTCTTTGACGACTGGGCTGCCCCGGGAGCGCTCTCCAAGGCGTGGGCGCGCGCCGCCGAGGCTGCTGAGTGTGGCGATCTCCGGTTCCACGACCTGCGCCGCTGGTTTTCCTCCACGTTGGAGGACCTCGGGGCTGAAGAAGGAGAAGAAGCGGTGCATCGGGAAGTCGTGAAGCACTTGATAGGGCATCAGGCGGGCGATGTCCTCGAGAAACATTACCTGGTGCGTTCGAAGGGCTGGGCGAAGAAGCTTCGGCGTGCGGTGGATCAACTCGCGGATCGGTATGAGAAATTCACGAACAAGGCCGGAGAAGGCAAACCCGCTGACTCTCCTTGACACGTCCCCACGGACGGCCTAGCCTTCGACGGACAATATGTGCGGACGCTTTACCCAAACGGCCTCGCCAGCGGTGATCGCCGAACAGTTCGCGGTCAGTACTCCTCCTCTGTTCCCGGCTCGCTATAATATCGCTCCGTCTCAACCCATCGCAGCCATTCGGATTGATCCCGACACCACCACCCGCACCCTCGTCATGCTCTGGTGGGGGCTTATTCCATCCTGGGCCAAAGATGCAAAGATTGGCGCTCAGTGCATCAACGCCAAAGCGGAAACCGTGGCCGAGAAGCCGTCGTTTCGGTCCGCCTTCAAGAAACGTCGTTGTCTGGTTGTGGCGACAGGATTCTATGAATGGCAGGCGCGGGGACGCACGAAACAACCAATGTGGATTGGACTACGGAGCAAGGGTCCATTTGCATTTGCGGGATTATGGGAGCACTGGCAGCCCACCGAAGGAGAACCACTCGAAACCTGCACGATCATCACCACGGAACCGAATGACTTCATGGCCCCTATTCACAATCGGATGCCGGTGATTCTTCCCCCAGCCTCCTACGACCAGTGGTTAGATCCGACATTCCAGCAAGCAGACGCTCTCAAGTCACTCTTTCGTCCATATCCAAGCGAGGAGCTGATGGCCTACCCCGTGAGCACCCTGGTCAATAACCCTCGCCATGATGCGCCCCAGTGCCTTGAGCCGGTCTCGGTGTAGGGAGTAGACTACCGCCTGGCTTGGCTGTGAGGATGCTCGATGCATGTGGACGCGATCTATGCCCCCGATCTTTCGACCCGCTATAAGCTGCCCGTGTTCCTAGGGCGATTGCCTGCCGGCTTCCCTTCTCCGGCGGACGACTATATCGAGGGCAAGCTTGACCTGAACCGGCACCTCATCAAGCACCCGGCTGCGACGTTCTTTGTACGCGTGACCGGCGATTCGATGTTGGATGCCGGGATTCATTCGAGTGACATCTTGATCGTGGATCGTTCCTTAGAAGCCATTGACGGAAACGTGATCGTGGCGGCGCTAGACGGAGAGTTAACGGTCAAACGCCTTTATAAGCAGAACAATGTTCTCCGCCTGCTCCCAGCCAACAAGCACTATCAGCCTATCGAGATTCAGGCCCACCAGTCTTTTGAGATTTGGGGTGTCGTCACGAACGTCATTCACCCACTCTGAGCGGTCCCATGCCTCCCATCTTTGCCCTGGTCGATTGCAATAACTTCTATGCCTCCTGTGAAAGGGTGTTTAATCCTCGCTTAGAGGGCACGCCCATCGTCGTCTTGTCCAACAATGACGGTTGTGTGGTGGCTCGGTCGAATGAAGCTAAGGCGCTTGGCATTGCGATGGGTGTGCCGGAGTTTCAGATTCGCCCGCTCCTGCGGGCCCATCAGGTGCAGGTGTTTTCCTCGAACTACACGCTCTACGGGGATATGTCGCAGCGGGTCATGGAGACCCTCGAACAGTTCTGCCCGGATCTCGAAGTCTATTCCATTGATGAAGCTTTTTTGAGTTTATCCGGGTTCACCTCTCGGAACTTCACGGAGTACGGCCGGACCATTCGGACCACAGTGAAACGCTGGACCGGTCTTCCGGTGTCGGTCGGCATCGCGGAAACCAAGACCCTCGCCAAGATTGCCAACCGTGTGGCGAAACGCACACCTGATACGAACGGGGTCTTCGACCTACTGGCCTGTCCCGACCGAGACGCTTTGCTGGGCAGGGTACCGGTGGAGGATGTCTGGGGAATTGGACGAAACCTCACCAGGCTTCTGAATCAACAGGGCATTATGACGGCGCTCCAACTACGCGAGGTCGATGACCAGTGGATCAGAAAGCACCTGGGTATCGTGGGCCTTCGGTTGGTGATGGAATTGCAGGGAGTGTCTTGCTTGGATCTGGAAGAGTGTCCCGCTCCGAAGCAGAGCCTGACGTGTTCACGGGCGTTTGGGCAGCTCATCAGCACCCTGGCCGACATGGAGGAGGCGGTCTCGTCCTATACGTCGCGTGTGGCAGAGAAGTTGAGACGCGAACGACTGGCCGCGACCGTGTTAACGGTGTGTCTCACGACGAACGAATTCAAAGAAGGGCCGCAGTACAGCAACGCCCTGACGCTGAAGCTGCCCGTGGCAACCGACGCCACGTCGGACCTCGTTCGGTCGGCACGGCAGGGAATCCGCACCATCTATCGAGAGGGGTATCGCTACAAGAAAGCGGGGGTGATCCTGACAGGCCTGGTCTCTGCCAGTCACACACAGGCCGACCTATTCGACTCTCAAGACAGGGGAAAGTCCATGCGGCTGATGTCCGCGCTCGATGCGATCAATAATCGCTGGGGTGCAGACACGCTCCACTATGCATCCAGCGGTCTAAGCAAGGCCTGGAAGACGCAGTTTCAACATCGTTCGCCGGCCTATACGACGGATTGGGCTGCGTTGCCGATCGTGACGGCTTAGCGCAGAAATACAACCAATACCCCCTTTCGGCTCTTGCGCCTTGATTTGTATCCCTCCTAGAATGCGCCTTCCTGCGAGGCCCCTATGCCTTTCTTGATACGCCCCTACCGTCGCTTTCCGGTGCGATGCTCCGTCACATACAATGCCGGTTCTTTCGAAGGCCAGGGCACCGTCTGGAATCTCTCACTGAGCGGATTGCGTCTCTCCGGTGATCTTCCCATGCGTCCAGGGGAAACGGTCTCGTTGACCGTCACCCTGCCTAATGAGCAACGGATAGCAATTCCTGAAGCCGTGGTACGGTGGTCGAGAGGGGAGGAGTTTGCTGTAGAGAATGTGAAGATTGAGCAGTATGCACAGGCGAGGCTGCAGCACTTTGTGAAGCGCTTATTAGTGCAGGGACAGCTTCATGCATGAGGCACTTGATGAGATCGTAGAGCGATCCCTCCGGCAGTTTGCCAAGAAGACACTCCAAGAAAAGTGGTGGGGCAAGGAGCATGATTGGGTAAACCTGTATACCCACGGCTATCTCACCAAATACTGTAAGCCTGGCAGTCCGCTATATGATCCCGGCCAGATCGGAATAGAAGTCGGAGTGCCTCAACCCCCAGGGTATAAGAAGAAAGGTGTCCTCCGCGATATAGTTATCTGGAGGGATCCAGGGACCACCTGTTGGGATTCAGAGTGGAAAGCAGTTCGTCACCCCTTGGCCATTCTTGAATGGAAAGTGCATCGTCCTGGGCGTCGCAATCGAGAGGTTCACAAGGAGCGAGAGTGGCTTCGTCAATACTGCGCTTGGCAACAGAACGTTGTCGCCTATGCCATTGAGGTTGACACAGCCACAAAACCATCTGTGCTTCGGTGCACTCGGTTCTACGGCGAAACGGAGAATCAGTCCTGGCTAAACCTCGAAGGAGTTGAGGCCAACATATGACAAAGGCAGTGTGTAGGTGTTGGCAAAGAAGAAACTCTGGTGAATCCATCCCATGAGCAACGACCGCCCCAAACGCGACACCATGTCCCTCGAAGAAGCGACCGTCTCCAACATGTGGGAGATTGCCGCGATTGTGGAAGTGTTGGAACGGAAGGGCCTCTGTACGAAGCAAGACCTCTACGACATCATCTCTGAGTTCCGCAAGAAGAATCCTCGCGCCAGTCTCCCTGAGACCGTCTTTCCTAAGCCGTACTTACTCACCGAGACTGAGAACAAGATCATTGATGACATGCTCGCGTTGCTCAACCAAAACGGTCTGACCTCACATCAGTCGTTGAACTTGTTGGAGCGGTTGGGCCGGATCATTGAGATTGGACGAAGATTGCCGAAAGGAACCACGCACTGACCATGGGACGCGTTCAGCACATTCACTCAGAAGACCTGACGTTGCTGGAATCGGTACTCCGGTTGCAGAGCGAGTTCAGAAGAAGTTTGGAACCACTTCAGGTGACCCCCTTCCAAGCGGGCGTCATCCTCTTTCTGTGTCGTCACGAGGATGCCAGGGTGAAGGACCTCGCAACGGCGTTCTGTTTGAGGATACCGACGGTGACTGAGGTCGTGAACATCCTGGAGCGTAAGCGATGGGTGAGCAGGCGCCCCTCGGAGAAGGATGGCCGTGCCGTGTGCCTGCGACTTAGTCGGCAGGGACAGGCCCTCGCCCGGAAGATCGAGGCTCAAATTAGAAACGTGAGGAGCGATCTCACGACAATGAAGGAGGCATGATTATGAGCTATCTGCGTATGGTCTTCGGAGCATTCTTTCTGCTTGCCGTGATCGGAACCGTTGATTCCGTCCCGCCTGGGCCTAGCCCTGTCCTTGCCGCCGCTGAGAAAGCTGCCGTGGCCGACCTGCTCGACATCAACACGGCCACGGCCGACCAACTCAAAGCGCTTCCTGGTATTGGCGATGCTTACTCTGAGAAGATCATCAAGGGGCGTCCGTATCAGCGGAAGGATGAGCTGGTGCTGAAGAAGATTATCCCACGAGCGACCTATGAGGGGATCAAGTACAAGATTGTGGCGAAGCAGAAATAGCCCAATAAGGGGTACCTCATGCCTACAATGGACGATGTTCGCAGAGAGACTCAGGAGTTTTTAATGAAGCATTGGGACGTAAGTAAGCTCGATGTGACGCAAATTCCAATGTGGCAGGAATATGACTTTAAAGGAACTTGTCCGAATGAAGACCGCCCTGGGTGCTATGCCCTCATAGAGGGGGGAAAAGTAACTTATATAGGGTCGGGAGCAAGCCAAGGACACGGGATATACGAAGGATGCGGATTAGGCCATAGGCTCCGCGGCTATCTCCAATATGACAGGACTCAACCGGCTGCAACCCTGGCAGATCGTCGCTACAAACCCAAATACACTTTTACATCTCTTCACACTATCGGGTTCCCACGCGCCTATGGTTATATGGCTCTCGCGCTTGAGTCTTTTCTTTTGAACCGAGTGCCGACACGGGACAATAAACATCGACCCGGGGGGAGTCGAAGTGGGATTAGAAAGGCTTCATAAAAGGTTAATGGCTAATGCCAGATCATCGGTTCCTGCATACTGATAATTCTGAGTAAGATGATCCCACCCTAGACTTCAACAACTGCCTCGTGTAGGAATCTTAGACCTCGCTTTCCCCCTCATTGCGAATACTGCATTTTGCCGACTTCTCCGGTCCCGTCATCAGCATCTTCGATGGCGACACCATCGAAGTTCTGCTCAGCCAAAAACCTGTATCTTTTTCTTGAGCTGCGTATTGGTCCCGATACGCATGCGAATGTGACCAAACCACCTTTCCTCGCAAAATTCTGATTCTCCACCGTGTAGTCACAGAGCCTATTAGGCACGCGGATTGCTGAGATCTTTGCACGCTCCGAACCTCACACAAGGCGAAGCAACCATGCCGACGACCCCGATGTTCCTATCCAGCGTTTCCTTGGCTCACCGTATTTATTTGGACAAAATAGACACTGGGGTGAAGCATTTGCCCGCCGTCACCAGGGAACTGCTACGAACATCGCTGGACAAGTCTGCGGACGGGAGTTGGCCTGTTTGGTCAATGAGCAAGACACCTCCAAAACCAGAATGCACTTGTTGGGGAACCGTCGAGGCCATCTCGTCATGCGTTGGGTGAAAATGAACTCAAGGGGCAATCTCCAGATGAGGGGGTTTTATCCGTTGCGATCCCACTACCATGACACAGAACAATATCCACAACGGACTTCTGAGGTGCAAATTACGCATGGCCCCGCTCAATCTGAGTTTGTCATCTTCCACATCTGTATTAGGTTCAAGCTTCGGTCATAAGGCCTTCGCCAGGGGCGGACAAGCCTGGTAGTATGCGGCCTATGCGTTTTGCCTGGATGGTCCTTCTCGTGGGCTTATTTGCTTTACCTGCGTTCGCGGGGGAGTACGTTGGCCAAGTGGTGGGGGTCATTGACGGCGATACAATCGACGTGCTGCATGATGCCCGAACTGAACGGATTCGCCTCAATGGGATTGATACTCCTGAGAAGGGGCAGGATTACGGCCGGCGGGCGAAACAGTTTGCCGAGGATCTGCTTGCCAAGCAGGAAGTAAAAGTTCTCATTCATGGAACTGATAAGTATGGTCGCACGATCGGCGACGTGTTCCTGTTGGATGGCATGCACCTCAACAAGGAACTGGTTAAGGCTGGGCTGGCCTGGTGGTATTGCCGACACTCGTCCGATGAATCGTTAAAGCAGCTTGAGGAAGAAGCCCGAGATGCAAAGCGCGGCCTCTGGAAAGATCCCGTTCCCATTCCCCCTTGGGTCTATCGCAAGCTACAACGCAAACAGGTTCCGGATGTGAAGGATTTCGATTGTCCGGGAGATCCCGAAAGTCATGCTCAGCCGGGAATCAATCCGCTGCTCTCACCCGCGCCTATTATGGGAAATCGGCGAAGCCATATCTACCACGAGTCCAACTGTCCGGGGTACGGCAAGGTGTCAGCGAAGAATCAGGTGACGTTTTTGAGTGCAGAAGAGGCGGAAGCGGCGGGGTATCGACGGGCGGGGAATTGTCCATAGCTCATGGTTTCTTTGTTCGATTGAGGCTTGATTACATATCATCAAACTGAGTATCTTGCTTTCACTCACCTTTTTGTTCTCCCCCCGGGAGGCGGTCGATAACATGGGTCAATCAACTCTAAGTTTTATTAGTCCAGAATTACCCGCGAAAAGTATATCCCCTCTGCGTGAGCTCGGTGCCTATGAGTCTCTTTGGGCGCAGAGAGGTGCCACTTTTAAAAGCATCGCCGATCAATTCGCATCGATCCCTGACGCTCTTCCATCTGATCTAGTTAATGAGACTACGGCCCAAGATACGGCAACCCAAGTTCTGTCAATATTGGCACGGAAAGGGGTCAAAAAGTTTGGTGTCCGTATTCATGGGGCTGGCGAGTATCCTTTGAAATTACGCCATGCCATGCATCCGGTTGAACTTCTCTACTACCGCGGGATTTGGGAGCTAGTGGAAACTCCTTGCGTAGCGATTGTCGGAACACGAAAGCCCAGTGGGGGAGGGATAGCAGACGCACGTGCCCTCACCGAGTTTCTCGTTAAGGGTAAATGGACCATTGTCTCAGGTCTTGCAGATGGAATTGATACCGTGGCGCATACTACGGCGATTGAGCAAAATGGAAAAACTATCGCAGTCATCGGAACCCCAATTTGCGATGTGTATCCAGCAGCTAATGCCGATCTCCAAGAAAAGATCGCCAGAGAGTATCTGCTTGTCAGTCAGGTACCGGTTAAGCGCTACTACATGCAGGACTGGAAGTGGAATCGATTGTTCTTCCCAGAAAGAAACGTAACGATGTCGGCGTTGACAGAAGCCACAGTTATTGTCGAGGCAGGCAATACGTCTGGGACTCTCATTCAGGCTCGTGCTGCTCTTCATCAGGGAAGAAAACTGTTCATTCTCGACCGATGCTTCCGCAACCCTGAACTTAAGTGGCCATGGACGTACGAGCAGCGAGGGGCCATCCGTGTCAGAGATTTTTCCCAGATCACGGAGATCCTCAGTAGTGCAAAGGCTGAGTAAGGTCGACGAACTTCATCTCTCCGATCATTGCTATCTGAAGCCAACAGATAAGTGTCTCTTTCTTCGGGAATATATTCCGCACGTCGGTTACTCAGGGGGAGAGACCAATAGCCTCATCAGTAATTTCAAGAAAGGGGTCGATAGAGAAGGCCAACCTGGTTGGCGTTACAAAGGTCTGGCGATCCAGCAAATTGCCAGAGAACTCGCGAGCACTCTCAATCCTGAATGGCTCAAGATTGCAACACTGATTCCAATCCCACCGTCAAAAAGTAGGCAGAGTCCACTCTACGACGACAGAATGTCGCAAGTTCTGAGATTGTTTCCTGCCTTGGTGGGTCTTCAAGGGGACGTGCGGGAGCTTATTATTCAGATTGCAGACATGGTATCTGCACATACGGCTGAGTCGAGGCCGTCGCCAGCTGAGATAAGAGCGAACTACACTATAGACAGCACCCAAACAACTCCGTCACCAAAAGCGATCGGAATATTCGATGATGTCCTAACCACAGGAGCGCACTTTAGGGCGGCCGAGAGTTTGCTGAGCGAGACCTTCCCCGGTGTTAGTATCACAGGAATTTTCGTCGCTCGAAGGATTATTTCTGAAATCGATTGGGAGGCTGGGTTCGAACCTGTTTTGTAATTGGGCTGTCTAATCCTCCGGTAAGCGCTTCTTCCAGTCGCCTTGCCTCCGGAACACCCAAGCCGACCAATGCGGCAAGTAATCGACCCACTTTGAAGCGCATCGACTTATCTACATCAAGCAGAGCTGGCTCCTGGCGGAGAATTTCTTCGAGCCACAGGCATACACGGCGGCCAGTACCGTTGGCACCCCAGAACTCACGGTCGTCAAGATAGCTTCCTAGCCAAGATTCCGCCGCCGCAACGATAAAGGGCAGATGCATCGCCCGTGGAGACACCTCTAAGAGGCTGAGTGTCATGAGCGCAACACAGAGTGACGGCCCATTCTCGACCAGCTTTCCTAACACGGGAAGGAATGGAGTGAGACCGTTCCATGCAACTTGGAAACAGGTAACATTTAAGTGGCTGGGCGAAACCGTAATCGTTGAAGAAGAGCACGGCGATGGCCGGTCCGATATGTGACTCGATGGAGGTGGATCGGCTGCCTCGTAGCCGTTGCCAGCCGCTGCTCGTCATCAAACGGTTGGCGAATGAGGAGCGAATGTTAATCGCGATGGGATCCTGCAAGCCGCGATCATTAAAATATACGGCATCAACGCTCTGCGTATTCCGACCCAAGCCGGCCACTGATTCCGACGCAAGTCGGCCACCCATTCCGACGGAACGCGGCCACTGATTCCGACCGGAAGTCGACCACTTTTTCGAGTCTGCTCGGAATCGGTGGCCGACATCCTTCGGAATAAGCCGGCGATCCGCCACGGGCTCTTTTCGGAGCCGTCCGCGACACAGGTCCTCGTTCACTTTCTGTAGGGTACCGCCTCCATTTTATTGTGGAGGAGGGACTGATGCCAGCGGAGCGAGTGACCATGCAAAAATTCAAAGACATTCTGCGACTCAAATGGGCCTGCGGGCTCAGTAACCGGCAAGTTGCGGCCAGTTGTGGGGTGGCGCGCAGCACCGTCGCCGAGACCCTGTATCGCGCCACGGCGGCTGGGCTGTCCTGGCCGTTGCCGGAAGAGCTGGATGACACGCAGCTGGAAACCCGGCTGTATCCGGCGGCCCCCTCGCCGACGAGCCCGCCGCGGGCCATGCCGGAGTGGGCGACCGTGCATCAGGAATTGACGCGCAAGGGCGTTACCCTGGCGCTGCTCTGGCAGGAATACAAGGCCCAGAACCCCGACGGCAATCAGTACAGCCGCTTCTGCGATCTCTACGGGGCCTGGCGCGCCACCCTGGATCGCTGTCTGCGGCAGGAGCATCGGGCGGGCGAGAAACTCTTCGTCGATTATGCCGGCCAGACCGTGCCGGTCCAGGACCGGCAGACCGGCGAGATCCGGCCAGCCCAGATCTTTATCGCGGTTCTTGGTGCATCGAGCTACACCTATGCCGGGGCGACCTGGACGCAAACGCTCCCCGATTGGATCGGCTCGCATGTCCGGGCCTTCGCCTTCTTGGGCGGCGTGCCGGAAATCATCGTGTCCAATTATGTGGATCTCAACATAACTCGATGACTTCGCCCTGATTGGCTCTGCCAATCTTTCCGAGAACGCCGGTGTTGACACCTGCGAGGCGTCGCTACTGACCGATGATGCGCAGGTCGCCGCGCTCATTCATGGCTTTATCGAGAAGGAACCAGGCCTCATCTGTTCGGCATCGCGAGACGATAACGAAGTCGGGTAGCGGTCTCTTAGGTTTTGCCGGCTCCAAACCGAAATAACGTCAGTTATGTGACGACCTTCAGTCAATCCGGGAAAGGGCTGCCTACAATGAAAGACCAAGATGAGGAAATGAGCCAAACTCTAGGTACCGCATATCACGAGGCGGGCCATTTTGTCTTAGCTTGGATGTTTGATTTTGAAACCGTGGCCCTCGTATTGGCAAACGAGCGGGAGCAATTGGAGGGGTGGTTGGGTGCATTGGAACTCCGGGGCTACTTCGATGACTCGTCCTTGGGCAGGATCGAACACTATTTAATGATGACACTTGCTGGAGGCATAACGGAACGGCGATTTCTTCCCATGAGTGACATCGACGGTAGCAGTAGTGATCTCAACGATGTCGGAGCGTGGGCTCACAAAATACTCTCTCGCCACAACAGCGGGCAAATAACACACGACCACGCCGCTGAGTACCAACACATGCTTGAAAAGGCGACCCGGCAACTCGTCGAAGATTCTAATGTCTGGAAGGCTATTGAGTTCGTCGCCACAGCATTAGCCAAAGAGAAACGGTTGCCTAGACATCGCTTAGAGATTTTGATGCAAAATGTCCGCAACTCCCTGCGATCGACGAGATGTCCACACTGCTTTGTGCCGGAATATGACACGTCGCAATTCGTTTCTCCCGAGAATATCGGTATGGTTTTGTCTTGTTACTCGTGCCAACGTCTCGTGTCCAACGATTCCATGGTAAGAATCGCACCGATTCCCGTAAATGCCTGCCGATACTGCCTCAGCAGCGCACCATGACAAGATGGAAGGGTCGCTCTCGTCTATCCAAAGAGGGAGCATGTCCGTGGTTATTGTTGCCATGTCCTCCTCAGTAAGCTGCCCTCCTGAGTCCCACCACCAACAGGAGGGGGGGGATGGATTCGTCGTTATCGCATGACTTAACGCTAAGCCCCCCTTCTGGTAGCGGTCGGTCATGTACTTCTGCTTTGGGTCGAGGCTGTGTGAAAACGGGAAAGGAATTGAAGTCTAAGAAAATCGACCTCTCAGAATGAGCTGTATTCGATTATTTCGAGCCGGGCAATGGTATGAAGACCCCCTGAAATCATGCAAAATCGAACTGCCTACGAGTTTTCACACAGCCTCGGTCGGAAGCAGCCGCTCAGAACAGTTAGGGCGGCTGGTTTGCAGCATTTTGAGTGACTGCTTTGGAGTAGATCGGTGGCCGGTTTGAACAGAATACGCACCTACACGGCCCACGAAAGCCGAACGTGTACAAACTGCAATCCCCTCCCCATCGCTGGTACAGACCACGTGCAGACGGAAAGTAGTCGATTTTCTGCCTTAGACAACCGACCAGCGGACGAGAAACTGAGTGTGGCGATGAACAGGACTCGTCCGATTCACCATGGGTGCGTCTTCCCCACATCGTTACGAAAGAAGCGCGGCGAAAGAACTCAGCGTGTGCTGTTCTCAGCAGAGTGCACCTCGGAAGGTGGAAAAGTTGTCAGGAGAGGATGGTGCTGTTCATGGCGAAAAATTATTCCGCATATTTTCCCAGGAGCAGTCACTGCACGGAACAAATTACGTGTAGATTTCTAGATATTCGGAGCTGAAAAAAGGCATTTCCAAAGCAAGATTGATCAAGGGTATTGCGGCCTCAGCAGTGCTCAGACCGCCTATGAACCGCCTATGGAGAGAAATGGCCGGTGAGACGTTTTACGTAACCGACTGAAAAATTGGAGCGGGAAAAGGGATTTGAACCCTCGACCCTCGCCTTGGCAAGGCGATGCTCTACCACTGAGCTATTCCCGCTCTCAAGAGGAGTCAATAAGAGGGGGGATTCTACTGAGACGGGCATGTACTGTCAAGCAGCTCATTCCAAGAAATTGGTTGAATCAAGCAGCTTATGAATTGGGCCACAAATGACTCAGTTGTTACCAACTGGTAGCACGCTATATTTGCAGCCTTAATGATACGCAACACATTGTTTTTATAGAGTATGTTGCGACTATGTCTTCCCCATACTAGGGCCATTGGTACATGAACTACCCATTGATGGCGATACATTGAATTCTGATCTTACTGCGACGGTTGATCATATTTCTTTTACATAACAGTAGTTTGAAGATTTGATTGGATCGCGGATTTCGAAAAACGCGATGGTTTGGATATTGCGATACGGAAGTCCTGCTATGTCCAAGAACATTCACCAGATGTCTAGCGAGATCAAGAATCACGAGCTTGATCTAGCTAAGCGCGAGAGTGGGTTCTTGGGCAGATCCATCAGGCAGATCCATCAGGAAGGGGGGTGGTGGAATTCAGTTGTGCGGAAGTAAGGGTACGCGGGCTCTTTGAGCCCTCAACTTAGGAGGTGTTCACAATGTTTTTGTCACGCAGACAGTTTTTGAAAGTCTCTGCGGGAACGGTCGCCGCGGTGGCGGTGGCCGACAAGGTCCTGGCGTTGACCGCGCTGCAGCCGGTCATTGAAGTCGGGAACCCGCTGGGTGACTATCCGGATCGTTCGTGGGAGCGTGTCTATCACGACCAATACCGGTACGATTCATCCTTTACGTGGTGTTGTTCGCCGAACGATACGCACGCCTGCCGCATTCGGGCCTTCGTCCGGAACGGTGTGGTTATGCGCGTCGAGCAGAACTACGACCACCAAACCTATGAAGACCTCTACGGCAACCGCGGAACGTTCGCACACAATCCGCGCATGTGCTTGAAGGGCTTCACCTTCCATCGCCGCGTGTACGGCCCCTATCGTTTGAAGGGTCCGTTGATGCGGAAAGGCTGGAAGGCGTGGATGGACGACGGGTCCCCCGAACTGACGCCGGACACCAAGCGGAAATACAAGTTTGACAGTCGCTTCCTGGACGACATGCTCCGCGTGTCCTGGGATACGGCCTTCACCTATGCTGCCAAGGCGATGGTGATCATTGCCACGCGGTATAGCGGTGAGGCCGGTGCGCGTCGTCTCCGCGAGCAGGGTTATGCTCCGGAAATGATTGAAATGATGAAGGGCGCCGGGACCCGGTGCTTCAAGCATCGCGCTGGTATGCCGGTGCTCGGGATTCTCGGGAAGATGGGCAACACCCGTATGAACGGTGGGATCAACGCGTTGTTGGACACCTGGATTCGGAAGGTCAGCCCGGAACAGGCGCAGGGCGGCCGTTATTGGTCGAACTACACCTGGCACGGCGACCAGAACCCCGCCCACCCCTGGTGGTCCGGGGCGCAGGGTTCCGACATCGACCTGTCCGACATGCGCTTCTCCAAGCTGAACACCAGCTGGGGGAAGAACTTCGTCGAAAACAAGATGCCGGAAGCGCACTGGAAGTTGGAATGTATCGAGCGCGGCGCCCGCGTGGTCGTCATCACGCCCGAATACAATCCGACCGCCTATCGTGCCGACTACTGGATGCCGCTGCGTCCGGAGTCAGACGGTGCCCTCTTCCTGGGTGCCATGAAGATCATTGTCGATGAAAACATGCACGACATTGACTTCCTGAAGTCATTCACCGACGCGCCCATCCTGGTGCGTACCGACACCCTCCAGTATCTGGATCCGCGGGATGTGGTGAAGGACTATGCATTCCCCGACTTCTCGAAGAGCTACTCGGGCCGCATGCAATCGTTGAAGCCGGAGCAGATCGAACGGCTTGGCGGGATGATGGTCTGGGATCTCAACAAGAAGCAGGCGGTGCCGCTCCATCGTGAACAGGTGGGCTGGCATTATACGAACAGCGGGATCGACGCAGCCCTCAACGGCACGTTCCGTGTGAAGCTGCTCAACGGTCGTGAGATCGATGCGATGCCGGTGTGGCAGATGTATCTGGTGCACTTCCAGGACTACGACCTGGATACCACGCATCAGATCTGCCGTACCCCGAAGGACCTCATCGTCCGGTGGGCCCGCGACTCAGGCACGATCAAGCCGGCCGCGATCCACAACGGTGAAGGGACCTGTCACTATTTCCATCAGACCATTAACGCCCGCGGCGCCGCGATGGTGCTCATCATCACCGGTAACGTCGGGAAGTTCGGAACGGGACAGCATACATGGGCCGGTAACTACAAAGCCGGCACATGGACCGCCACCCCCTGGTCCGGCGCTGGTCTGGCCGTGCACACCGGTGAAGATCCGTTCAACATCACGACGGATCCGAATGCGCATGGGAAGGAAATCAAGACCAAGTCGTACTACTACGGCGAAGAGGTTGGGTATTGGAACCACGGTGATACAGCCTTGATCGTCAATACTCCCAAGTATGGACGCAAGGTCTTCACCGGGAAAACCCACATGCCGACCCCGAGCAAGTTCCGTTGGGTGACCAACGTCAACGTGCTCAACAACGCCAAACACCATTACGACATGGTGCGCAACGTGGATCCGAACATCGAGACCCTGATCACGCAGGACATCGAGATGACCTCGGACGTCAACCACAACGATATCGCCTTTGCCTGTAACTCCTGGATGGAGTTCACCTATCCGGAAATGACCGTGACGGTGTCCAATCCCTGGGTGCAGATTTGGAAGGGTGGGATTCGCCCCTTGTACGACACCCGCAACGACCTCGATACCTTCGCAGGCGTGGCGGCGAAATTGTCGGACATGACCGGCGACAAGCGCATGAAGGACTACTTCGCGATGGTCTATACCAACCGCGTGGACGTCTATGCGCAGCGGATGCTCGATGCCTCCTCGACCTTCTACGGCTACTCAGCCGACGTCATGCTGAAGTCGGAAAAGGGCTGGATGGTCATGGTCCGGACCTATCCGCGGCACCCCTTCTGGGAAGAGACCAACGAGTCGAAGCCCATGTGGACCCGCAGCGGCCGGTACGAGAACTATCGGATTGAGCCGGAAGCCATCGAGTACGGCGAAAACTTCATCTCTCACCGTGAGGGACCGGAAGCGACACCGTACCTGCCGAACGCCATCTTTACGACGAACCCCTATTGTCGTCCGGATGACTACGGTATTCCGATCACGGCGCAACATCACGATGACAAGACAGTCCGTAACATCAAGCTGTCCTGGCACGAGATTAAGCGTCACAGCAACCCGTTGTGGGAAAAAGGGTACCAGTTCTACTGCGTCACCCCGAAGACCCGCCACCGGGTGCACAGCCAATGGTCGGTGAACGACTGGGTGCAGATCTATGAGTCGAACTTCGGCGATCCGTACCGCATGGACAAGCGGACGCCTGGTGTCGGCGAACACCAGTTGCACATCAACCCGCAGGCCGCGAAAGACCGCGGCATCAACGACGGCGACTACGTCTATGTGGACGGCAACCCGGTGGACCGGCCGTACCGCGGCTGGAAGCCGAGCGATCCATATTACAAGGTGGCGCGGTTGATGATCCGGGCGAAGTACAACCCCTCCTATCCGTACCACGTGACGATGGCGAAGCACGCCCCGTACGTGGCGACGCCGAAGTCGGTGAAGGGCCACGAGACACGTCCGGACGGACGCGCCATCGCGGTGGACACCGGGTATCAGTCCAACTTCCGGTATGGGGCCCAACAGTCCTTTACTCGGAACTGGTTGATGCCGATGCACCAAACCGACTCACTCCCGGGTAAGCACGCGATTGCCTGGAAGTTCAAGTGGGGCTATCAGGTCGACCACCACGCGATCAACACGGTCCCGAAGGAATGTCTCATCCGCATCACGAAGGCGGAAGACGGCGGGATCGGGGCACGGGGTCCGTGGGAACCGGTCCGGACCGGCTTCACGCCGGGTCAGGAAAACGAGTTCATGATCAAGTGGCTCAAAGGCGAACACATCAAGATCAAGGTGTAAGGCCGCGAGTCGGACAACTTGAATGGAAATGTGTCAGTTACAATGAGTCACGACATTCGGATCATGACTACAAGGAGGATTCACAATGCCAGAAGTGTATAACTGGCAACTGGGACGGAAGATGCTGTATCCCTACGAGGAACGGCATCCGAAGTGGCAGTTTGCCTTTGTGTTCAACATCAATCGGTGCTTGGCGTGTCAGACCTGTTCGATGGCCGACAAGTCGACCTGGCTCTTCTCGAAGGGGCAGGAATACATGTGGTGGAACAATGTGGAAACGAAGCCGTACGGCGGCTATCCACAGTTCTACGACGTGAAGATCACCCAGCTCATCGAGCAGGTGAACCCGGGTGGCCAGGTGTGGAACGTCCGCGTGGGACGGAAGCACCATGCGCCCTACGGCGTGTTCGAAGGGATGACCATTTTCGACGCCGGCGCCAAAGTCGGCCAGGCGGCGATCGGGTACATTCCGACGGACCAAGAGTGGCGGTTCGTGAACATCTATGAAGATACGGCGACCTCGATGCGCGCCCTCGTGGAAGGCATCGACAAGACCGGATTTTCACGGGACGAACCGTGGAAGATGACGGGCAGCAGTCTGCCGGAGCATGAGACGTTCTTCTTCTATCTCCAGCGGATTTGCAACCACTGCACGTATCCAGGCTGCCTGGCAGCCTGCCCGCGCAAGGCGATCTACAAGCGGCCGGAAGACGGCATTGTGTTGATCGACCAGAACCGGTGTCGCGGGTACAAGAAGTGCGTGGAGCAGTGCCCGTTCAAGAAGCCGATGTATCGTGGCACCACACGCGTGTCTGAAAAGTGCATCGCGTGCTATCCGCGTATCGAAGGGAAGGACCCGTTGACCGGTGGCGAGCCGATGGAAACGCGCTGTATGGCGGCCTGCGTCGGAAAGATCCGCATGCAGAGCCTGGTGCGCATCGGGGAGGACGGTCTCTGGGCGGAAGATCGGTGGCATCCCCTGTACTACACGATTCGTGTGGAGCAGGTGGCGCTCCCGCTGTACCCACAGTGGGGCACCGAGCCCAACGGCTACTACATCCCCCCGCGGCACAGCCCCCGTGGCTATGCGCGGCAGATGTTTGGCCCGGGCGTGGACAACGCCATCGAGAAGTATCTCGTGCCCAGCCGCGAACTGTTGGCGGTCCTCCAGCTCTGGAGAGCCAGTCAGCAGATCGTCTTCCGGTACGACGTCATCCCTGGTCCGAAAGTGTTTGAGACTCAGATCCACGGGAAGCGTTTCGAGATGTACAACGATACCGTGCTGGGCTTCAACAAGTCGGGCAAGGAAGTGGCGCGTATTCAGGTCGAAGAGCCGATCTACATTCGGCCGGCCGAGCGCGTAACCTGGCTGTAATCTAAGTCAGGGTCGCTTCAGTGAGGGGTGGGGTTCCTTCGGGGGCTCCGCCCCTCACCTATTTAGAGAGAAGTCTATGGCCTCTGTTTGTGTCCTGCTCAGGTCATCGCATATTTAGGAAAATCACCGGGAGGACAGTCGAACTAGTTCTCTTTGACCCCGCTGCCCATCCCATATCAGTCTTTTGGTCCAGATGACTGGCCCATCTGTGCACTTGACGGGTTCCCAGGCCTCACGTAAAGTCACAGGATCCTTCCTAGTTTCCGAGATGATCATGGAGGATCTTGGGTGCCTAATCAGTCAAAACCGTCTATTCCCTTTGCCGCGCAAGCAGTTCCATTCGATGAACTGCTGGCATCGGGGAAAGTTCCGCAAGAGTACGTTGCAACCGAGTATCTTGGCCAGCAGTTCGTTGAACGACTCGTTCACTATATCCTCAGCGTCCCGGCAGGTAATTACACGATGGCGCAATTGAGTCATTTGCTTGAACAGCTTGATCCGCGTGCCCAGGTGTTTTTCTTCAAGCGATTGAAAGAAACCAGCCCAGACAGCCTGAAAGATTTTGCGCCGCTCTACTATGGGTTCATGAACGAATTCCATTCCCTCCTCTTCACCTAGCCGTCCTGAAAATTTTTCTTGTTGCCGGTAGTTTCTCATGTATAATTGAAAGGTTAATATTTTTCAGATGAAGGAGCATCATGAACTCAAGCCTGCAACGAGCCGTCACTAGCTTTTACAACCTCATTTATGAGGCCCAAACCTTTGCGACGGCGATGGCCCGGATCGATACAGCAGAGCAGGAGCACTATGCCGGGCGGATCGAAGGTCTCAACTGGGTGCTCGATCGGTGCCAGGAGCTCGAAGACATGGACACCAATCTGACGCCGTCTTCGCTCCAGCGTGTGCTGGGTGAAGTGAAGTCCGATCTCGATCATGAATTGTCGGTGCAGAGACGTGAAAAAGGCCGCAGAGCGGATGGCAGGGAAGAGGCCCTGAATTTCGTGTCGGATTACCTGTCCAGTCTCATCACCGCGACCGAGATCGAGTCAGCCAAGACATCCGTCTAAATCGCACTGCGGGTCGTGTGCTTCTCTGGTCACGTCCTCTTCCCCCCTCTAACAGGCGTGTAGCATGGCCTTGGCACGAGAGTGGATTATCTTCGCCCTCTGCCTCGGGGCAGGGGGGCATCTCGCGTTGGGCTTTGTGTTGCACGCTCCAGACCTCTGGCCATGGAGTCGAGCAGGCCTGTATGGCCTCCTTAGCGGTTTGGTCATCTACGTTCTTGTGCAAGTGCTGCGCTTCCTCTGGTCGCGGGTGCATGCCAAACGATCTGAGCTCGAAAAGGATGCCGGTGACTAGTCGGCCATTCCCCTCTTTCTATTTATCCCCAACATCAATCAAGGGCCTGCCTGACTCCGTTGACCCTTGGCTTCTCCTTGCATAGAATCATCCTATGTCCGTTCCGCCCAAATGGCTTCCAAAACAATCAGGGCCAATTGGCATGCCGATGAAGAACTCACGCACCAATGTTCCGAATAGGGCTGATCAATTCGGCGCGTTTAAAGCGTCGCTCTTGTATTGCCCCCATTGTCGTATCGCCACACCCACGAGAGAACGGCTTCTGCTTGTCTTGCCGTCAGGCAATCTCTACGAATATCTCTGCCAGCAATGCGGGACTTCAACCGGATCCAAGACCGATACCAACAGCGTCGATCTTGGGATACCGGGAGGGTAAATATTTTTTCAGTTTTGGCAGTTCGAAATGGAAAGGCGTCCCCTTCCCCTGGAAAAGAGTTCCGTCAGCTGCTTCGCCTGCAGTTCGATGGGGTTGGATTAACTTCGGCTAGAAAACCGGTTCATCCGATTTGTTCGAGGGGAATTCCTTCCTCGATCAGCATCACTGGAATGTTCTCGCGAATGGGGTAGAAGATCTTCTCGTCGGCGCGCACGAGACCGCCCTCTACTCGTTGAGTGACCCCATGCTTGCCTCTATTCTGTAGCCCGCCACGACCAATCGCCTCGTTGACCCGTAGAATGAGGCCCTCCTCCGCCAGCGAGACCGGCTGTTTTGTTTCAGGACAGCAAAGAATTGCTAACAGATCCTTGTCAAGAGCCATCACGGTTTCCCTTCTTCGAGCGCAGACCCCAGTGTTGAGAGTTTCAGCGACCCTCAAGAATAGTGCACCATAAGCAGTGAGATCAAGAGACCGCAGAGTTCTTCTTTGGCACGGTGCTTTCTGTTACACTCGAAACATATACTTGGCTATCGTCATTCAGATGGAGTTCCATGCTTCGAGGTATCTGGCATATTTTTGCTACAGGGCTCTTTCTCCTCGTCCCGGCTTGGGCCACCTATCTCATCCTCACCACCTTATTCTGGACCCTCGATGAGCTGCTTACCAAAATGGTCGGCGACCGTCTCCCTCTTCACCTCCCTGGTCTTGGGCTCATCACCATGATTATCCTCGTCATCGCAGTGGGAGCGTTTACGACACACCTGGTCGGTCAACGCATCATGGCGTACATTGAGCGCCGGTTGGATCAGATTCCTCTGGTGCGCAGTATCTATCTGACGATGAAGGGGATGACCGACATCTTGAACTTTCGGTCGAGATTCGGCCAAAGCACGGTGGTGGCGTTTCCGTTCCCTCGGGATGGACTTTGGGCGTTGGGATTTGTCATGGGAACAGCTCCCTCCGTGCTTCAGGTCTCACCCATCGATCGGCTTTTGATGGTCTTTGTTCCGACAGCCATACATCCATTTACCGGCTACCTCGCCTTTGTCCCGGAAGGGGAGGTGCGTGCCATCAATTTGCCAGCCGAAGATGCCATGAAGATGGAATTTTCCGCAGGGCTATTCAAGCCAGCGACTGGCTGGTTACAACCCCCTCACGCATCACAGCGATCATTATGACGATTCTACAAGAATGGACTATCAGGCAGGGCCGTCTCGATGATATCGAACGCCTCGTCGCATTCAGTCAAGCCATGGCCTTGGAAACCGAAGGACGGCGATTAGAGGCGGATCGCCTTCAACGGGGGACGCGGGCTCTGCTGAATTCCACCATTCATGGATTTTTTCTGGTGGCAGAACAGCCCCTAACCAACCAGGTTGTAGGCCAACTGATGATCACCTATGAATGGAGCGACTGGCGCAATGCGGTATTTTGGTGGATCCAAAGCGTATATGTCGCCCCGGCCTGGCGGCGGAGGGGCGTCTTTCGGGAAATGCACGCGAAGGTGCTCGAGCGAGCGAAGGCTGATCCCGGGGTCTGCGGCGTGCGTCTCTATGTGGAGTCAGAAAATAGCGTCGCCCAAGACGTGTATCGACGTGTCGGTCTCAAGCCCTCGTCCTACTCCGTATTTGAAACGGATTTCGTGCTCGGTCACGCGCACAGCTTAAAAGATCGTCCGGACGAAGCATAGGGAGGAAGGGACCAAATGTCAGTAAGATGCGTTCTTGGAATCGCACTCTTAGGCCTACTACTCACGCAAGGGTGTGCCTTCAGCCGAGGCACCCTCGGAGATGAAATCAGAGCGGATGCGATCGCCTCCATCAAGAAAGGCACATCGTCAAAAGCCGAAGTGCTTGCAGCGCTTGGTGCGCCTGATCGAGTGCTGCAAGTCAACGGACGAGACGTCTATCAATATTATCGATACGATGCCAAAGCGGGCAGTCTTCTGTTGATTCTTGTTAACTTTTCACGGCTCTCAGTTAAGAGCGATGATCTGTTTGTGATCATGAGTCGAGAAGGAACGGTCGAAGATGTGATTGCCTCGAAGCGTACGGACGGGATGGAGTTTCGGTTCTGGCCGTTCGGAGATTGAAATGATCACTCGTCGAGCGTGGGTTTGCCATAGCCTCTTGATCGTGCTTTTGTGCTTCGCCGCTGCTGGCTGTAATGTCATTCGCATTACGTTAAATTCGCCAATCAGTCCAGATGATGTGGCGTTCATCGAGTCAGGGAAAACCACTCTCAGTGATGTCATCATAAAGTTGGGTGCGCCGGATTCAATTACCGACTCCTATCTGGGAGTCGTAGCCACCTATCGTTTTCTCGACATGAAGTATTCGCGGGTAAACTTCGGGTGGTTGGTTAAGCCCTGGTCTCCAGTGGATCCTGACTTAATTGTTTCTCGTACAGGGTTTGGGGTTGATGCGTTTGAACTTTTCTGTGACCAGAATTGGGTTGTGACACATCAGAGTTTTCTACGCCAGCTTTCCGGCCCTCGATTCAATCCGTATCCGTTTTAGGCTCATGCCCAAGCATCATCGGTTCCCCATTTGCTGCCCCCTACTCCTCCGTCTATAATGCCGATCATGGATATGGGCTCTCCTGAAGATCGTGCTTTCTTCGACGCCATCGTCGCATCTTCATCGTATATCCCTGCCGACCGTGATACCGAATTTATGCAGCGGGAGGAACTGCGTCCGCTGAGGCTGGGTCTTGAACTGCTCAAGCCTGAACTGATTCAAAAAGAGCACGGAATCCAATCCACGATCGTGGTCTTCGGCAGTGCCCGCGTCCAGGAGCCTGTCGCTGCCGAGTTAGCCCTGCTCACCGCGGAGCGCGCCGCTGCCGAGCACCCAAACGATCCGGTCTTCCAGTGTCACGTCGCCGTGGCCAAGCGACAACAGGAGCTTTCCAAGTACTATGCGGTCGCCCGTGAATTTGCTCGGTTAGTATCCAGTTCCTGCCAGATCGACGGGAGATGCGACTATGTCATCGTGACCGGCGGGGGGCCGGGCATCATGGAAGCGGCTAACCGTGGAGCGGCAGACGTGCAGGCCAAGTCCATCGGGTTGAACATTACCCTGCCGCATGAGCAGCACCCGAATCCCTACATCACCCCAGAGCTGTGTTTCCAATTTCGATATTTTGCACTCCGTAAGATGCACTTTCTTATTCGCGCGAAAGCTCTGGTTGCATTTCCCGGGGGCTTCGGCACGCTCGACGAACTGTTTGAAACATTGACCCTCATTCAAACCGGCAAAGTGACCGAGGTCAGCGTCGTGCTGGTCGGTCGGGCATTCTGGGAACGCTTGATCAATTGGGAGTTTCTCGTCGAGCAAGGATTGATCGGTCCTCAAGACCTGGGTCTCTTTCACTACGCAGAGACCGCGCAGGAAGCGTGGGATCTGATTGCCCGCAACCATGCTGTGAGGCTCAAGCAATGAAACTCTCCTTCCATGGCGCAGCCCGCTCGGTGACCGGGAGCCGGCATCTGATCGAGACCTCCAGTTGCCGGCTGCTGCTGGACTGCGGCATGTTTCAAGGCAGGCGAGAAGAAGCGGCGATCCAGAATCGTGAACTCGGCTTTGATCCAAAGGGATTGTCCGCCGTCCTCCTCTCGCATGCGCACATCGATCATTCCGGTGCCCTGCCGATGTTGATGCAACAGCGCTTTTCCGGCAAAGTCCACCTCACGCGTGCGACCGCGGATCTCACCGCGATCATGCTGCAGGATGCGGCCAGGATTCAGGAAAGCGACTGCCGCTATGTGAATAAGAAAGAGAGGCGAAGAGGTAAGAAGTGCGTGCAGCCCTTATTCGATAGCGATGATGTCGAGGCCATCACCAGGCGATTTGTCGGTGAGCGCTATCACGATGGAATCAAGATTGCCCCGCGGGTCACGGCGACGTTTCACGATGCCGGGCATATCCTCGGATCGGCTGCTGTCCGCGTAAAGTACACGGTCAGAGGGAATACGACGGCCGTCCTTTTTAGCGGCGATCTGGGCCGATCGCACATGCCTATTTTGCGTGATCCGGAACCGCCGCCCCCCTGTGATGTGCTCATTTTGGAATCAACGTATGGCGACCGTCTGCATGAACAAGCAGGGGAGGAGATGAAGAAGAAGGCCGAAGAGTTGATCGCCCACGCCAAATCGCACAAAAGCAAAATTATTGTGCCTGCTTTTGCTGTCGGGCGAACGCAGGAGCTCGTGATGCGGATCAAAGAACTCGTCGCCGAGGATCGCATTGATCCGATTCCCATCTATATTGATTCTCCGCTGGCATCCAGGGCCACCGAGGTGTTTCGCCGTCATCCTGAATGCTATGATGAGGAAACCTATCGCACGTTTACGGCAGACGGCGACCCCTTTGCGTCGCGCTATATCCGCTTTGTCTCGTCGCCGGACGACAGCAAACGACTCAATACGATGAAGGGGCCGATGGTCATTATCTCCTCTTCAGGCATGTGTGAAGGCGGGCGCGTACTCCATCACTTAAAGCATGCCATCGAAGACGAGGCCAACGTCATTGTGTTCGTCGGGTTTCAAGCCGAGCACACGCTGGGGCGCAAGCTCGTCGAAGGCTGGGACGTGGTGCCGATCTTCGGAGTGCCTACGAAACGGCGAGCCCGGGTCGTGAAATTCAACGGACTCTCGGCCCATGCTGACCGCAACGATCTCTTGGCCTATGTCCGTGCGATCAATCCGCTCCCCACCAAAGTCTTTATCGTCCATGGCGAAGAGAAGCAGGCCCTGTCGTTAGGCGTGGCGATTCAGAGTGAACATCCCTCCATCGACGTGACTATTCCACATCGAGGATCGAGCCATGAGATCTAGGAGGCGAGTGGCGCTGGCAGTGGCCGTTTGCCTCGCCGGACTGAGCGGCTGGTCGATGGCCGGCGCGGCGGAGGAGACGGACGCGCGACAGCGTGTCCGTAATCTGGGAGTCATCATCGGGAACTATGTACCCGGTTCGTTCAACGCGATCACGGATGTGCCTGGTGTCAAGGTCGGGCATCAGACCCTCATCTCAGGGGAGGGGGCGCTGAAGCCTGGGCAAGGGCCGGTGCGCACGGGCGTGACCGTGATCATTCCGCGCGATGATGTGTGGCATAAGAAGGTGGCGGCTGGTTCCTTTGTCCTCAACGGCACGGGAGAGATGACTGGCCTGTCCTGGGTGGCGGAGTCGGGCTTTCTGGAATATCCCATTGCACTCACGAACACCCTGAATGTCCCGCGCGTGGCCAACGGCGTCATGAGCTGGATGATCAAACAATATCCGGCGATCGGCATCGAGGACGACACGCTCACGCCGGTCGTCGCCGAATGTGACGACGGGCGACTGAATGACATTCAAGGCCGCCACGTGTCTGAGCAGGATGTCATCGCCGCGCTCGATGGCGCGACCAGTGGCCCAGTCAAAGAAGGAACCGTCGGCGCCGGTACCGGTATGGTTTCGTATGGATTTAAAGGCGGCATCGGAACGGCCTCACGCATCGTGCCGGAAAAGGAAGGCGGCTATACGATTGGCGTATTGGTCAATGCGAACCACGGCCGGAAACCGGAACTCGTCGTGGGAGGTGTACCGGTCGGGAAGCTGTACGACTCTCCCGTGCAGGTGTCGGAGGCGCTCGCGCCGGGTCAGAGCGAAGGCTCCATCATCATCGTCATTGCGACCGATGCGCCGCTCGATGGTCGTCAACTGACGCGAGTAGCCAAGCGCGCCGCGCTTGGCCTGGCCCGCACCGGCTCGACCGCACGCCATGGCAGCGGCGATTTCATCCTCGCCTTCTCCACCGCCAATGTCATTCCGCACTATCCCAAAGAACCCACCTATACCCTGACCCATCTCGCCGACACCCATCTGAATCCGATGATTACCGCCACCGTGGAGGCTACCGAAGAGGCGATCCTCAACGCCCTCAGCATGGCCACCACCGTTGTCGGTCGCGACGGCCATCGTGTGGAGGCCATCAATCTGGATTGGCTCAAAGCCTTGGCCTCCGGATCAAGACCCTGATATTTTAGCTCAAGGATAACAGCTGGCCTTCCGCGCGCTCCCGAAGACTGAAGGGATCCAGTCGAGGGTGATCCAACTTCCGCACTTGTTAGTCCAGGATAGTTATGATGAAACTGTGCGCTTGCAATTCTCGCCGGTGGCTCGTTATCCTGCCATCGAACTGCAGATCTTAGGAGTGTCCTTCGATGAATGAATATCAAATTGGCGGTGGATTGCGTCTTCTGACGGCGGTGGAGAAGACGGAAGCCTTTGCCGAGTTTCTCAAGACGCGGATGACGCGCGCGCTGGAGACGGAAGATCCCACCGAATTGCATTACTTGCTGGCGCAGCTCGACGACTATCACTCGTATCTCTGGCGGTATTATAAAAAACTCGCGAGTGACCGATCCGAACGCATGAATCCCGGCGTGTAACGGGACCACAATCTCCATGCCCAGCTTGTCTCCGACATCCCCCATCCAGGCCGCGACGTTCCAGTTTGTCTCCGCGGTGTCCCGCAATCCTGATACGGAAGCTGCCGCCCGTGATTTGGTCGATGAAGTGCGGGCCAAGTTGGGCGGCGTGACGCCCGACCTCGCGTTCGTGTTCTTTTCCTCTCACCATGTGTCTCGTGCTGAGCTGCTCGCCGAGACCATGACCGATGTACTGGGGGCGAGAGTCTCGCTCGGCTGTAGCGGCGAAGGGGTCATTGCCGGGGCGGAAGAGCTGGAAACGTCTCCCGCCGTCACGTTGTGGACGGCGTGCCTTCCCGATGTCACCCTCACGCCCGTCCGACTCTCGTTCTCGCAAACACAGGATCAATTTTCGTTGCCGGGCTGGCCTGAATCCGACGGGCAAGAGGGCACATTTCTCCTCCTCGCCGATCCGTTCTCCACTCCGATGCAGGATGTCCTGAGTCTTTTGGAAGAACGCTATCCGGGGGCGGCGGCGATCGGAGGATTGGCCGGTGGCGGGCAGGATGCCGGTGAGAATCGGCTCTTTCTCGGACGGCAAACATTTGAAAACGGGTTGGTCGGAGTTCGGGTTAGCGGTCCGATCGAGGTACGCCCGGTCATCTCACAAGGGTGCCGCCCGATCGGCGAGCGCTATGTGGTGACGAAAGCGGAGCATAATCTCGTGCACGAGATGGGCGGAACGCCGGCATTGACACGTCTTCAAGCCGTCTTCGAGTCACTCGGAGGGGATGATCGGCGCCGGGCGCACCGGGCACTCCATGTCGGTATCGTGATCGATGAGCATCGCAACCGGTTTGAGCGGGGCGATTTTCTCGTGCGCAATCTGGTCGGTGCCGACCAATCGACCGGTGCGGTGGCCATTGGCGATGTCGTGCAGGAAGGACAGACGGTCCAATTTCACCTGCGCGATGCCAAGTCGGCGAGCGAAGACCTGCATTTGTTGCTGGCGGCCGATCGCTCACGGCATCCGAACGCGCCGCTCGGGGCCCTTGTGTTTAGCTGCTGCGGGCGTGGTCAGGGGCTGTTCGGGCGGCCGCATCATGATTCGGGCGTGCTGGCGGAACGCTTGGGGCAGATTCCGGTTGCCGGATTTTTTGCACAAGGCGAGATCGGCCCGGTCGGCGGGCGCAACTTTCTTCACGGGTACACCGCCAGCATGGCGCTGTTTGCTCAGCCGACATCCAAAGCAGGGGCGCAATGAATAACCTGTATCGCGGCATCGTGTTCGGTGCAATCGTCGTGATGTGTAGTCCATCTATAGGAGTAGGAGGCAGCATGAGCGGGAACGAGTCATCGGCATCGGAAGGAAAAGAAATCACGACGTCATCCGGTTTGCAATACATCGATCAAGTTGTAGGAACGGGCGATACCGCGAAGGCGGGACAGACGGTCTCCGTTCATTACACCGGTTGGCTCACGAATGGAAAGAAGTTCGATAGCTCCGTGGACCGTGGGCAGCCCTTCTCGTTCCGGCTTGGCATCGGCCAGGTGATCAAGGGATGGGACGAAGGTGTGCAAGGGATGAAAATCGGCGGGAAGCGCAAGCTGACGATTCCCTCGAACCTCGGCTATGGGGCGCGCGGAGCCGGCGGGCTCATTCCTCCTCATGCCACACTCGTGTTCGATGTCGAATTACTTGGCCTGCAGTAACTAGTCATTTCGATGCAGCAGACACCACTCATTGCCCAACATCGAGCTGCCGGAGCCAAGCTGGTCGATTTTGCCGGCTGGGAGATGCCGATCCAGTATTCAGGCGTGCTGGACGAGTACTATACCGTCCGCAGCAAGGCCGGCCTCTTCGACGTCAGCCATATGGGCCGTCTGATGGTATCGGGAGCCAGCGCACTTGCATTTCTCCAATCGGTCACGACGAACGATGTGGCCAAGCTGGCAGTCGGCCAGGCGCACTACTCCATGGTATGCAACGACGAGGGCGGAATTAAGGACGATATCTTTGTCTACCGGTTGAAGCCAGCGGAGTATCTGCTTTGCGTCAATGCATCGAATCGCGGCAAGGTACTGACCTGGTTACAGGCCCACCCGCGTGACGCGAACGTCGTCCTGGAAGACCATTCGGACCAGATGGCCCAAATCGCCCTCCAGGGGCCAATTTCCAAAGATATTATGATCGCCTTGGGTGGCACGGCGGTAATGACACTGAAGCTTCACCACAGCTGCGAGGCAACACTTGCGTCGATCCCGACTATCATCGCGCGGACCGGTTATACCGGTGAACTCGGGTATGAATTGTATGCATCAGCCGACCGTATCGGTGCGTTGTGGGAGCGAATCGTTGAAGGCGGAGCTCCGAAAGGACTGAAGCCGGCAGGATTGGGCTCGCGCGACCTGTTGCGTCTGGAAATGGGTTATCTCCTCTACGGCAACGATATCGATGAAACGACCACTCCGATCGAAGCGGCCGTCGAGTGGACGGTGAGCGTCGAGAAGGGGGATTTCGCCGGGCGTACGAAGCTGCTCGCGCAGAAGGACGGCGGGCCGGCCAAGCGCTTTGTCGGATTCGAATTATTGGAAAAGGCGGTACCGCGGCATGGCTGCAAGATCCTCGATGCCCGCTCGTCCGAACCCATCGGCGAGGTGTCCAGCGGAAATCTTTCGCCGATCCTTCAGAAGGGGATCGGTCTGGGCTATGTGCCATCTGCTTACTCAACGATTGGCTCGAAGATCACGATTGATATTCGAGGCAAGGCCGTGCCCGCGCAGATTGTGAAAACACCGTTCTATCGGAAGCCCAAGAGCACGTAACGGACAGGCTGTGACCAAGCATATCTACAAAGGCCGGGTAGTCACGCTGAACATCGATACGGTCACCCTGCCGAACGGCGTGACGGTCGATCTGGAAACGATTCGCCATCCCGGTGCGTCGGCCGTGGTCCCGATGAAAGAGGATGGCACGGTGGTGCTGATCCGTCAGTTCCGCCACGCCGCAGGCGGATTCATTTATGAGATTCCTGCGGGCAAGCTCAATCCAGGTGAAGATCCGTTGAGCTGTGCGGCGCGCGAGCTGGAAGAAGAGATCGGCTATCGGGCTGCGACTTTGTCGCTGCTTTCCAGCATTTTCACAGCCCCCGGGTTTGCCGACGAAGTGATTCATGTCTACAAGGCGACAGGGCTCACGCAGGGAAGGCAACAGCTCGATCGGGATGAAGTGTTGGACGTGATTGAGATGCCGCTGGCCGACGCGATCAGAAAAATCGAGGATGGGACAATACGGGATGCCAAGACGATTGTGGGATTGCAGGCGGTCTATATTAGAGCATCGATGCGTTAGGGGAACTGCCCGAGAGGTTTCCCGCGTGAAGCGAGAAACCTCTCAAGCCAGCTAGCCTCACCAAAACCGACGTACAGATCAGTGACCGGTCTTCTTCTCTTCCTTCTTCTTTTCTTCGCCGAACACCACATGGCCGCCCTTCTTCTCTTCCTTCGGCTTCTTCTCTTCGCCGAACACGACCACGTGGCCGCCCTTCTTCTCTTCCTTCGGCTTCTTCTCTTCGCCGGCGAAGGAAGGTGCGCTGAACGAAACGGCCACTGCCACTGCCATGACTGCCATCAACATGCTCTTCATAGTAAATCCCTCCAGAAAGGTTGTTGAGATCCGTGCCGCTAATCGGGCACTGCCCAGGTAATGAGCAAGCCGCATGCCGAATGTCTGTCCAGTATAGTTTGTCTATATATTCAGTCAGTTACATAACTGATCTAATCTATGAACGAAGGTGAATACCTTCTCATTCCTGTGGCAGATTGGTTGAGTCCCCACTAAACTGCCTCAATAAAAATCAAGGAGTGACATGGGTAGAGGCGCAAGACTGTCTGATCGTATTCAACCAGGCGTGAGGATCCTCTTCGTTGGGATCAATCCTGGGCTGCGGTCTGCTCAGATGGGCCATCATTTCGCCGGCCCTTCCAATCGCTTCTGGAAGCTGCTCCATGAGTCTCGGCTCGTGACAGAGCCACTGACGTTCATGGAAGATAAACGACTACCTGAATGGGGACTTGGACTGACGAATATCGTCGGCCGCCCAAGCCGCGGGATCGACAGCCTTTCGTCTCAGGAATATCGTAATGGTATGGCGGCCCTGACCAGAAAGGTACGGCGGTATCGGCCACACATCGTGGCGCTGCTAGGCATCACAATCTATCGCATTATGTGTGGGGCAGAACTATCCTTACCGACGCGGATTCCTTTGGGCCCCACCAGCAGCGATATTGCCGGGGTTCCAATCTTTCTCTTGCCCAACCCCAGCGGCCGCAACGCACACTATGTTTATGCGGACATGCTCGCCGCGTTTCGAGCGCTTCGAATCCTCGCCGAACAGTGAGTGACTTCTGACCGCTGAGATTCTTTGTTTTCTTTGTCAAGAGCATCAGTCTCGACTACAGTCGAAGCATGAATGCGCCGTCGTCTCTCAAGCCGCATCCCGTCAGGACTTGTCCAAAGTGCGGGGTCGATCAGCAGGGAGAGTTTGAATGTCTGCGGTGCGGGATCATTTTCTCGAAGTACAAGCTTCCTGCGTCACCAGTGCAGGATTCCCCGGAGACCACCGATCCAGTCGAAATCGTCTCTGCCCAACGCTATAGGATAGGTCGGTTGTTCCAGGTACTTCCGTGGATCTCCCTGGCGATGACACTCGGGATGCTGTTCGCGATTCTCCGGCAAGCCCCGGCCTTGCCGATACAATCGGATCCCCAGGCTGCCGACCGAGTGGCCGAGAAGATGGCACTACTCCAGCAGTCAATCCAGAGGAACCGCGCGGCCCGCGTCGCGCTAAGCGAGGCCGAGCTCAATCAATGGATGCGGGACAATCTTGCGATTGCGTCAGCCCATCACGCGCAGCAGGCCGGGCTCTCAGTTCCTGCCGGGAATGCGGCAACAGTTGAAGAGGTCCAGTCCGCACTCAAAGTCGTCCGGATGAATCTGGCCGGCAATCAACTCAAAGCCTACGCCCTGTTTCACATATACGGGAAAGACATTTCGCTACAGCTTGATGGGATATTGGAGACCCGCGATGGATATGTGCGTCTGACCCCGACGGCGGGGAAGCTCGGAGCCCTGCCGATTCCACAAGGTGCGCTCGGCCATGTGGTTGCCCAGCTGTTTGAGTCCCCACAGAACCGTGAGAAATTCCAGCTCACCCCGCAGATTTCATCGGTCCACGTTGAGAATAGTACTCTTGTCATCACGTCACGATAACGCTTGCCTCACCCCTAGTTGTTGTATTTTCACCGCAGCCTGTTTTCTTCCTGCCACAGAACGTCTGGAGTTCGACGAAGTCGGATGGTAAAATCAAAAGAATTCAAATACCTTTTCCGCGCTTGTCACGGGCATCGGCCTTGCTGTATACAATCCACGTTTTTGCATCCCATCCTAGGAGGTGCCATGCAGCGAGTCGGTCTTGTAATCCTGGTATCCGTTGCCGTCTGGATTGGGGGTGCGACTTCTGCTGTCGCTCAACCGGCTACCGCTGAACTTATTGCCGGAGCCCTGCAAGCATGCCATGACGGGCGGGTCGCCCCTGACCGGTCAACGCGTGCCGCCCTCTACGAGAAGGGCCAGGCATTGGGGGAGCAGGCCGTTGCGGCTGACGAGCAGTCTGCCGATGCCCACTTTGCCTTGTTCTGCAATCTCGGGGAATTGATGCGCATCGATGGCGAGATGAGCCTCACTTCCGTGTTTGGATTTCGACGCATGATGAAGGAACTCAATCGGGCCCTCGAACTCAAGCCTGATCATCTCGATGCCCTCTCTGCCAGGGGAACGCTACTGGTACGACTTCCGTCCATGCTGGGCGGCGATCCGGAGAAAGGCGAACAGGTGCTTCGTCATGTCATTCATGAGGTGCCGGAAGCCGTCAACGCGCGGATCAGCCTGGCAAAGAGCTATTGTAAGCGAGGCCGCCATCAGGATGCCGTGACGCTCGCGACGGAGGCCCTGACACTGGCGAGGGCGCAACAGCTCGACGACTTTATTCCTGAAGCTTCCAGAGTGGTCGCGCAGCTCCATGCCGTCGGAAACAAAGGAAACTAATCCGTCCGCTCTCCCGCCCTCCCTTCTAGAACCGCTCCGCAAATCGTGCTATCTTCAGCCTTCGTTTGCCCGGCTTCGGCAATCGCCACACATCAATCGTGATCAGTGGTGATGTGATGAGGTTCAGGCGTGCCATGCAGCGGTCGTTTTTCGTCAAGAGCAAGGAGTACCCACAATTATGTTACTGAATGGCAAAAAAGGGCTCATTATCGGCGTCGCCAACAAGCACAGCATTGCCTGGGCCATCGCCCAGTCTGCCGCCAGCCAAGGCGCGACGCTCATGTTCAACTACCAGAATGAACGATTGCGGGAGAATGTGGAAGAACTCGTCGCGACGATGCCCGGCGCAATGGCGTTTCCCTGTGATGCTGGCGATGATGAGCAGATTGCGACCATGATGCAGAACGTGGGCAAAGAAGTCGGCACGCTCGATTTCCTCGTCCACTCCATTGCCTTTGCCCCGCGCGAGGAACTCACGGGACAATTTGTGAACACCACGCGTCAGGGTTTTGCGACGGCCTTGGACGTCAGCGCCTATTCCCTCGTTGCCGTCACACGCGCCGCGCTGCCGCTTATGACCAATGGCGGGTCTGTCGTCACGCTGACCTATCTCGGCGCAGAGCGTGTCGTGCCGCACTACAATGTCATGGGTGTGGCCAAGGCCGCGCTGGAAGCCACCGTCCGCTATTTGGCGAACGACCTCGGTCCTAAGAACATTCGCGTGAATGCGATTTCTGCCGGGCCGATCAAGACATTGGCTGCCCGCGGAGTATCCGGTATCAGCAAAATGGTCGATCACCATAAAGAGTTTGCCCCCCTGCGCCGCGCGACCGAGCAAGGCGAAGTCGGCGACACCGCGTTGTTTCTCGTCAGTTCATTGGGGCGAGGTATTACCGGCGAAGTGATCTACGTGGATGGCGGGTATAA